>Ga0307499_10000122_pt1 | contig 27595 bp, 22 predicted proteins | sample 13_S_MG_FD_201363 | JGI IMG/M metagenome (GOLD analysis project Ga0307499, IMG submission 201363) | Soil microbial communities from Populus trichocarpa stands in riparian zone in the Pacific Northwest, United States - 13_S | ecosystem: Environmental > Terrestrial > Soil > Riparian zone > Trees... | reverse complement strand
AAGAAGTTCACCGGCAGCAGCAGCATTCCGTATCTTGGCGTCGCGGCGCATGTGGCCTGGACCGAGAAGAACAAGAATTTAATCCCCAAGCTGTTCGCTGCCTACAAGGAGGCCGCCGAGTGGGTGGCGGCAAATCCGGAAGCGGCTTCCAAGCTGATCTTGCCGAAAGGAACGCCCGACGATCAGAAGGCGATCGCGGCGCTGATCCGGCACAATGATCGTCTCGGCATGAACGTCAGGTGGGCGTCCGATCTTCGCAAGGAAATCAACTCGGTCTATGCGGCCGGCAAGTCGATCGCCTTCCTGCCCGTGGATCCGTCGCCAGCGACGATCTATGAGGGCGGGAAATGACCGATATGGCGCAACAGATTGCATCTCAACCCACCAGATCGAGTGTGATGCGGGCGATAGCGAGCAAGGTCTGGACGTCGGTCTTCCCGTTCATCGTGGTGATCGCGCTGTGGCAGTTCGCGTCGCTGTTCTTCCCGCGCTTCCTGTTCCCGTCGTTGATCGACGTGTTCTGGCGCTGCATGGACATCTTCTCCACCGGGGCGATGTTCTGGGACGTGATGGCTACGGTGTTGCGCATTCTCGCCGGCCTTGGCGGCGCGTTCGTCATTGGCGGCATGCTCGGCTTGATCATGGCGCGCTCGAAGGCGGCCGATAAGTTCCTGTCGCCCATTCTGACGCTGTTTCAGGGCATCCCCGCGCTGTCCTGGGTGGTGTTCGCCATCATCTGGTTTCACGGCGTCGAATTCCGGATCTTCTTCATCATGGTGATGACGACATTGCCCGCCTTCACCTTCCAGGTGATCGGCGCGCTGCGCGGCATGTCGAAGGATCTCACGGAGATGGTGTTTTCGTTCCGGCCGACACGTCTGAAGCTGTTTCGCGTGATGATCGCGCCGGCCATCCTTCCGGACATCCTGACGGCGTGGAAGGTGAATCTCGGCAACGCCGCGCGCGTGGTCGTGGTGGCCGAACTCGTCGGTGCTACTGGCGGTGTCGGCTACCAGCTGCTGCAGCAGCAGCAACTGTTCGACATGGCTGGGGCGCTGGCCTGGACGCTGCAACTGGTGTTCTTCGTGCTGATCGTGCAAGGCGCGCTCACATTGATCGAAAACACCGCCTTCCGCTATCGGGCTGTTTCGGAGCGTGCGCTATGACCGATACTCTGGTGGCCGATACAACTGCTGCGACCAGTGGCGTCATTCACCTCGGCGATGTCTCCAAGGTGTTCGGCAAGGAAGGGGTGGCCGGTTCCTACCGCGCTGTGGATCATCTCAATCTCGATGTCGCGCCCGGCCAGATGCTGGCACTGCTTGGAAAGACCGGCTGCGGCAAGTCGACGATCTTCAACATGATCGCAGGACTCACCGAGCCAACTGCCGGCACGGTACGGGTGAGCGGCAAGAACCCGTTTGCCGAATTCGATGCGTTCCGCGGCAAGATGGCCATCGTGTTTCAGAACGACCGCCTTCTGCCGTGGCGCACCGCGATCCAGAACGTGCAGCTCGGTCTCGAGATGCTGGATACGCCGCCGCCGGACCGCAAGGACACCGCGCGAAAGTGGCTGATCAAGCTCGGCCTCGGCGGCCATGAGGACGACTACCCACATCAGCTGTCGGGTGGCATGCGGCAACGTGTGTCGATTGCGCGTGCCTTTGCGACCGATGCTGACATCCTGCTTTGCGACGAACCATTTTCTGCGCTGGACGAATCCACCGCCGGCAAGCTGCGCGGCGAATTCGTGCGGTTGGTGAAGGAGAACGGCAAGACGGCCGTGTTCATCACTCACTCGATCAGTGAAGCCCTGGAGATAGGCGACCGCATTGTCGTGCTGAAGCGTCCGGCGATGATCGCCTATGATGTCAGCTTCGACAAGGACACTTCGCTCGAGGAGCGCATGATGATCCGGGAGCGGATCGGAGAAGTTCTGGCGGCCTAGTCTATGGCGACTGAGACACGCGTCGATGCCATCGGCAGAACTCGCGGCGTAAGCCGACATATAATAATGGGTGCAGGTTGCCAAGACAACAACCCAAAGAATGAGCTGCAACAGTTTCCCAACGAGCAATGGCTGATGGAGACAGTGTTCCGGCAGGCGGGCGAAGCGGCCGCACGTCGCAATGAGAAATCATGATTGCGCCGCTGGAGCGGGTTGGACAACAGCGTTGCGTCTCAAGAGATGATTTCATTTGCGTCGCTCGGACACGTCATTCTCTTATTGCAGAGCGTTCGTGATCTTTGAAAAGACAATCTTGTCGTAAGCGCCTAGCCTGTCGGGACGTTGAAATCGCAAGGCGTTTGGAATGAATACTCCTCGTATCGACGAAAAACGCGCGGCGGTGAGCGTACGATCGCCGATCATCATCAATCAGCTCGGACCGGAAATCCACGCATCGTTGACCGATCACTGGTCCCGGCCTTTGGTGATAGATCATCCCGCCGACGCTTCGGTCGTCTGGTAGGCAAATCTTTTTGGCGCTGGCACGGAGACGGTCGAATGCGGGATTGGCCGCGCGGTCGTTCCGTGGTGGCGCCTCAGACAGAGGCGTCATCGAGATGCTTGAGCGCGGCCTCGCCGGCATTGCGGACATAGTTCATCAGGCTCTGCGCCGCGCCTTCGGCGTCGCGGCGCTCGATCGCTTCCATGACGATCTCGAGCTCCCGCGCGCTCTGCTGCAGCCGGCCGGGTACGGAAATCGCCAGCACGCGCGCGACGCTGATGCGGGCGTTCAGCTTCCGCAGCATGTCGCCGATCAGCTCGTGATCGACCACGCCCATCATGTATTCGATGAACTGCCGCGTGGTGTTGACGATGGCCACGACATCGCCCTGGTCGCGCACCCGGCTCAAGGTTTCGTAGATGCGCTTCAGCGCGGCGATGTTCTCCGTGCTGGCCTCGACGGTGAAGCGGCGCACGATCGCCGCCTCCAGCATCGCGCGCACCTCGTAGATCTCCTCGACCTGCTTGCGGGTCAGGCGGGCCACGATCGGACCCTTGCGCGGCTCGACCTCGATCAGCTGCTCCGCTTCCAATCGTCGTAGCACCTCGCGGATCGAGGTCCGGCTCACGCCCATCGCCTCGCACAGCTCGCGCTCGATCAGACGGGCGCCCGGCGCGAAATGCCCGGTGATGATGGCATCGCGCAGCCGTTCGAACGCCTGATCACGCCGCAACGGGGGATGTTCGCTCAGCCTGAGAACGTTGGTCGTCATGGCGGCATTCCCTTATGTCGTTTGACATTCTGTCATACAGCAGTTATCATACAAAAAGATGAAGGATTGTGCAACGTATGATTAATGTGGGGGCAGATGTCGGGTCCAAATGTTGTGGATGAGGTTTCCGCGGACCGGATTCGGGCCCATATCGAGACCATCGTGCGCGAAATCCCCCACCGGGCGGCCGGCAGCGCCAACGGCAAGCGGATGGCGGAGTACAGCCGCGATGCCATGAAAGCAGTCGGTCTTGACGACGCCGTCATCCACGAGCTGCCCGCGATTGTCTCATTTCCCGAGCATGCCGAATTTCGCGTCGAGGCGCCGTCGGAGCTGGCGATCCAGGCCAACACGCTCGGCCATAGCCTGCCGACTACCGAGGACGGCATTCGCGCCGAGATCATCGATGTCGGCGGCGGCGCGTTCTCCGACTATGTGGGCCAGGATGCCCGCGGCAAGATCATCCTCACCGAGCTGTCTTATTCTCCCGCGCGTCACGAGAAGCAGCGGATCGCTGGTCTGAAGGGCGCTGTCGGCGCCATCATGATGAATTGGGGGCATCCCGAGAACGAGGCCGTGCCGTTCGGCTCGGTGAAGCCGGTGTGGGGGAATCCGACACCGGAGAATGCCAAGACCGAGATGCCGACCATTCCGTGCATCGGCATTGCGCGCACCGCCGGCCTTAAGCTGCGCGAGATGGCGAAGCAGGGTCCGGTGAAGGTCTGGTTCCGCACACATGTCGAGAACGGCTGGCGCCCGGTGCAAATCACCATCGCCAAGCTGCCGCCGGCCGCGAACTCACCGGAGCAGGATGACTTTGTTCTCGTCGGCGGTCACCAGGACAGCTGGCCAGGCGAGGCCGCGACTGACAACGCCGCCGGCAATGCCTGCAAGATGGAGTTGGCGCGCGTCTTCATGCAGCGCCGCGACAAGCTCCGCCGCGGCCTGCGCTTCGGCTTCTGGACCGCACACGAGACCGGCACCATGGCGGGCTCGGCCTGGTATGCCGATCGCAACTGGGACGAGCTGCGCCGCAACTGCGTGGCCTATTTCCAGATCGATCAGCCCGCCTGCATCGGCACCACTGAATGGGAGAGCCATTCGAACGCCGAGCTGAAGACCTTCCACAGCGAGATCGAGAAGCAACTGCTGACCAAGAAGATCAAGTGGAAGCGCTCGGTGAAATCAGGCGATTCCAGCTTCTTCGGCGTCGGCATTCCGATGTTCGCCGGCCAAGGCGCCTATACGATGTACGAGCTGAAGGCGACGGCGAACGCCACGCTCGGCTGGTGGCACCATTCGGTAGAGAACCGGCTCGACAAGATGGACTGGGCCTTGATGCAGGAGCACATCCGCGTCTACGCCGCCTATCTGTGGGAGCTGACCACCGCGCCGGTGCTGCCGTTCCGCTTCAAGCCGGTGGCCGAGGGAGTGATCGCGCGGCTCGAGGAGTTCAAGGAGCCGGGCAAATCGGTCGGGCTCGATGGCGCGCAGCTTAGCGCGCATGCCTTCGCCGAGGCCGCCGCCAAGATCGATGCCGCCGCAGCGGCCGAGGCCGAGCGCTTCAAGGCTGGCAGGGGCTCGGACGCGGCAGCGCTGCTGTTGAACGGCGCGATGAAGCGGCTGTCGCGGCTGCTGGTGCCGCTGCAGTCGACCGCCATCGGCACTTACGGCCATGATCCTTACGGCTACACGCCGCAGACCACAATGATTCCCTGTCTCTATGAGCTCGGTGAATTGTCGGGGCTCTCGGACGGCGAGCAGCGCTGGATGCTGGAGACCAAGCTGGTCCGGGCGCGCAACCGGGTCGCCGACGCGCTGCAGGACTCCGCCGCCATCGTCCACGACGCACTCGCACAATTGAAATAGAGGCGCACACCATGTCCGCCCATCGCCGCATCGCCTACCAGCTCGTCGCGCCGATGGAAAAGACACTCGGTGTCGCTGAGATCGCACGACGGCGCGACTATCTGCAGCGTCATGCCGCCGCTGATGTCGAGATCTCCGTGCGGAGCGTGCCGTCCGGTTATCCCTCGATCGAGAGTGAGCGCGATGTCGTTGCCGTGGCGGCCCATCTGCTGCGCGGCCTGCAGCAGGCGGAGGCAGATGGGGCCAGCGCCGGCATCATCGGTTGCTTCTCCGATCCCGCGCTGGATGCGATCCGCGAGACCGTGACCATGCCGGTGATCGGCCCCGGACAATCGGCGCTCGCGCTCGCGATTCAGTTGGGTGAAAGCTATTCGATCCTCTCGCCGCTCGATCGTGGCGCCAAGCGGACACGGCCCCGGCTCAGGGGGCAGGGCCTGACCGACCGGCTCGCCAGCATTCGCGGCGTCGGCGTCTCCGTGGTCGATCTTGCCGGCGGTGACAACGCAGCATGGGATCGCATCATCGCGACCGGACGCCGCTGTATCGACGATGGCGCCGACGTGCTGGTGATGGGCTGCATGAGCATGGCCTTCATGGGCATCGAGCATGAATTGTCGGAGCGACTCGCGGTGCCGGTGATCAGTCCGGTGCTGGCGGCGCTGAAGACCGCAGAAACCATGCTCGACCTGAGATTATCGCATTCCCGCACGGCGTGGCCGTCGCCACCCGAGAAGGCCTATCTCGCATGATCGCCGTCGGGTCCACACAATGCACAGCGTATGGAGGGCTCCGATGAAGCGAAGGACGTTCCTGATGGGGGGAAGCGCGGTGGTCACCGCCGCGATGATGGGAGAGCGCGCTGCGTTCGCGCTGCCGGGACCGGATGAGCTGATCTGGGCCGACGATCTGCCCGGCACGCTCGATCCGCACGCCGTGTCGGATGTGCCCATGCAGGGCTACATGATCAACGTCTACGACACGCTCTACGTCAACAAGCAGAACCCGCCGAAGCTGGTGCCTTGGCTCGCCACCGGGCATACCGTCGCCGATGGCGGATTGACCGTCACCTTCAAGCTGCGTGACGGGGCGAAATTCCACGACGGCCATCCGCTCACCTCCGATGACGTGGCGTGGTCGTTCAAGCGCATGCTGGCGATCAAGAAGGGACCCGCCGCTGCCTTCCTGCCGGTGCTCGATCCCGACGGCGCCACGGCGCCAGATCCGACCACGGTGGTGTTCAAGCTGAAGCGAGTCTATGCGCCGTTCCTGGCGGCGACGCCGCTGGTGGCGATCCTCAATCGCCGTCTCGTCGAGGCCAACGTCAAGGACAATGACTGGGGGCAGGGCTGGCTCGCCACCAACGCCGCCGGATCCGGCTCCTATATTCCCGACATCGAAGGCTACCAACCGGTGCAGAAGCTCGACCTGAAGCGCAATCGCGATCACTTCATGGGTTGGAGCGACAACACCGCCCCGATCGAAACCGTGCGGCGGCGGCCGATCCGGGAAACCACCACGCGGGTCAATGCGCTGATCAAGGGCGATGTCGACTGCACCGACAGCTATCTGCCGCCCGACCAGGTCGAGCGCGTGATGGCGTCCAAGACCGCGACGGTTTCCAAGGACCAGAGCATGCGGCTGATGACCTTGCGCATGAACAACAAGAAGGCGCCGTTCGACAATCTGAACTTCCGCCTCGCGGTCAGCCATGCCTTCAACTACAAGGGTTTCATCGACGGCGTGCTGAAGGGCTATGCCGTGCGCAATGCCGGTCCGATCCCGGTCAATCTGTGGGGTGCGCCGCAGGACCTTCCTGCCTATGAGCTTGATCTCGACAAGGCCAAGGATTATCTGGCCAAGGCCAAAGCCGAAGGCGCGCCGGTCGATCGCGAGATCGAGATCCACATCCAGGAGCATCTGGCGCAGACCACGCAGGCCGCGCAGATCCTGCAGCAGGGCCTGCGCAAGGTCGGGGTCAACCTCAAGATCATCCCGAACCTCTGGCCGCAGCTGATCTCCTCGACCGCCAAACCCGAGACGACGCCGGACATGTGGGCGCACTGGGTCTCGTCCTATTTCATCGATCCGGAGAACTGGATCGGCCAGATGTATGACAGCCAGTTCCACGGCACCTGGAAGGCGTCGTCCTGGTACAAGAATGAGAAGGTCGACAGCCTGCTGCACGAGGCGCGCGGGCTGGAGGCGAAAGATCAGCGGCAGGCGCTCTATGAGCAGGCTTCGCGCATCATCGTCGCCGACGCGGTCGATATCTGGATCTACAACGGCGTCGAGTTGCGCGGCATCAGCAGGCGGCTGCGCGGCTTCAACTTCACGCCGATCGGATCAGGCGCGGATTTCCACACCATGTGGCTGGCGAGCTGATGGCCCGCTTCGTTCTGCATCGGCTGGTCCTGACCATCCCGGCGCTGTTCGGGCTGCTGGTTCTCACCTTCATCATGCTGCGCGTGGTGCCGAACGATCCGTCGGCGGCCCTTGCCGGCGAGAACGCGACGCCTGAGCAGATCGCCGAGGTGCGCAGGGCCTATGGTTTCGACCAGCCGCTGTGGAAGCAGTTCGTCATCTATGTCGGGCAGGTCGGCACCGGTAACCTCGGTAACTCGATCATCTCCAACCGGCCGGTGCTCCGCGACATCGCCGACCGCCTGCCGGCCACCATGGAGCTCACTTTCGTCTCACTGCTGTTCGCGACTGTCGTCGGCATTCCGATCGGCGCCATCGCCGCGGTCTGGTACCAGTCGTTGTTCGACCACGCGGTGCGCGTGCTGACGGTGGCCGGGCTTGCGATCGCCTCGTTCTGGTTTGCGATCATCCTGCAGATGATCTTTGCCATGGAGCTCGACTGGCTGCCGTTGCGCGGCCGTTTCCCGGAAGGCCTCGCGCCGCCCTATCATCTGACCGGTCTCTATTTCGTCGACAGCCTGTTGACGTTGCGTTTCGACCTGTTCGGCAGGGCAGCCGAGTACATCCTGATGCCGGCCTTCACGCTGTCGCTCGCGGGCCTGGCATCGATCGCGCGCTTCACCCGCGCTGGCGTGCTGGAGACCTTGCAGAAGGAGTTCGTGCACTACGCCGAAGCTGCAGGATACCGGCGGCTTCGTATCATCTGGGTCTATGTCCTGCGCAACTCGGTGGTCGGCGCGACCACCCAGATCGGACTGTTGTTCGGCGGATTGATTTCGAGCGCGGTGGCGGTCGAGGCCATCTTCGATTGGCCCGGCGTCGGCTCCTATGCGGTCAATGCGATCCTGAGCTCGGATTACAAGGCCGTGCTCGCCATCACGCTGGTGGTCGGCCTGATTTATGCATTGGTCAACATCATGGTGGATGTGGTGCACGCCTGGCTCGATCCGCGCGTCGCCGAAAAACTCTGAAGATGAACCTCTGAAGACACTTTGGACCGATGCTGATCCTGAAGAAATTCCTGCGTGATGTTCCGGCGGTGCTGGGTTTCGGCATCATCGTCGCGCTGTGCCTGATCGCGCTGCTTTCGCCGCTGATCATTTCCGATCTGGAGCGGATCTATGATGGCGATCTTGCGGCACGGCTGCAGCCGCCTTCCTTGGAGTTCTGGTTCGGCACCGACAGCCTCGGGCGCGACGTGTTCGCGCGCGTCATCGTCGGTTCGCGCGGCGCGCTGCAGGTCGCGCTCTCGGTGGTCGCGCTCGCGATCGGCATCGGCGTTCCGGCCGGACTCTATGCCGGCTACACCAATGGCTGGGGCAGCCAGCTGGTGATGCGCCTGACCGACGTCTTCCTTGCCGTGCCGCAACTCATTCTGGCGCTGTCGGTGGCGCAATTGATCGGACGCGGGCTGGGCAGCGCAATGGCGGCGTTGGCGCTGACTTACTGGCCGTTCTTCTGCCGCACCGTCTATGGCGAGGTGCGGCGGCTGCGCAACGCGCTGTTCATCGAGGCGCAGCAATGCCTGGGCGCATCGACGCCGCGCATCCTGTTCGTGCATGTGCTGCCCAATGTGGCCTCCGCCGTGATCGTGCGCGCCACCATCGGGATGGGCTTCACCATCATGACCACCGCGGTGCTCGGCTTTCTCGGCGTCGGCGCCACGCCGCCTAATCCGGATTGGGGCCTCGCGGTCGCGGAAGGACGGGACTATCTGCCGCAATCCTGGTGGACGGTGGCATTTCCCGGGCTCGGCATCTTCATTACCGTGCTCGGCTTCAATCTGTTCGGTGACGGCCTGCGCGACCTCGTCGATCCCCGGCTGAGGCGCTCGCGATGACGTCACCGCAAACGACGCCACGCCTCGACATCCGCGATCTCTCGGTGACAGTGCAGACCGACGAAGGCGAAGCCAAGATTCTCGATCGCGCCAGCCTCATGCTGATGCCGGGCTCGATCCATGGCCTGGTCGGCGAATCCGGCTGCGGCAAGTCGACCTTGATGCGCGCCGTCCTCGGCATCCTGCCCAAGCGGGGGCGTGCGAGCCAGGGCGAGATCCTGCTCGATGGGCGCGATCTGCTGAAGACGTCGGCGACCGAGCTACAAAGCGAAGTCCGGGGCGGCCAGATCGGCTTCATTCCGCAGGATCCCTATCAGGCCTTCAATCCTGTCTTCAAGGTCGGCACGCAATTGCTGGAGACGATGCGCGGCAAGCCGGCGGCGCAGCGCGATGCGAACATCATGTCGCTGCTCAGATCGGTGCAATTGCCCGATCCCGAACACGCGCTCGATCGTTATCCGCATCAGTTCTCGGGCGGCCAGCGCCAGCGCTTGTTGATTGCCGCCGCGCTGGTCTCCACGCCATCGGTCGTTCTCGCCGACGAGCCGACCACGGCGCTCGATGTCACGACGCAGGCGCAGATCCTGAAACTGCTGCGCGGGCTGGCCGAGGCGCGCGGTCTGTCGATGCTGTTCGTGACCCATGATTTCGGCGTCGTTGCGCAGCTCTGCGACACCGTGACGGTGATGTATGCGGGGCAGACCGTGGAGTCCGGACCAGTGCGGCAAATTCTCACCGCGCCATTGCATCCCTACACCAGGATGCTGCTCGCCTGTCATCCCGACCGCGGCACGGCGCTGGCCGGCATCCCGGGTTCGGTGTCCTCGCCGTTGCGGCCTCCGTCCGGCTGCCGCTTCCATCCGCGCTGCCCGAGCGCAAGGCCGGACTGCAGCGCCGCCGTTCCGCCGGTGACAGAGCCGGGTGACCGGCACAGCGTCCGCTGTGTGCTCCATGCGATGGGAGTTGCCGCATGATGGACGCGGCCGCGCTGCTCGACGTGAAGGACATCGTGACGCTCTACGGCGGCCGCCGGCCGTTTCTCGGCAAGGCGCGGCCGCCGGTTTACGCGGTCGATGGTGTCAGCCTCAGCCTCGCGCGCGGGCAGGCGCTGGGCCTCGTCGGCGAGTCCGGCTGCGGCAAGACCACGCTCGCCAAGACCATCCTCGGCCTGATCCGCGAGTCCGAAGGCACGATCTGCCTGGATGGCGAGGTTGTGTCGGGCATGGCGCCACGCGAGGCGCGGCTGAGCCGCCGCGCCATCCAATACGTGCACCAGGATCCCGGTGCCGCGCTCGATCCCTGGTGGAGCGTCGGTCATGCGCTGGACGAGGCGCTGAAAATTCACGGTGTCACCGATCGCGATGAGCGCCGTGCGCGTGTCGACGAGATGCTGGAGGCGGTCGGGCTCAACCCGAGCTTTCGCAGCCGCTATCCACACGAGCTGTCCGGCGGTCAGCAGCGCCGCATCGGGCTGGCGCGCATTTTGGTGCTGCGGCCGCAACTTGTCGTATTGGACGAGCCGACCTCCGGGCTCGATCTCTCCGTGCAGGCCACCGTGCTCGGCCTGCTCGACGGCCTGCGCCAGCGCTTCGGGCTGACCTATCTGTTCGTCAGCCATGATCTCTCGGTGGTGCGGCGCATGTGCGAGCGCGTCGCGATCATGTATCTCGGCCGCATCGTCGAGAGCGGGCCGGTTGAGGAGATCTTTGACCGTCCGCGCCATCCCTATACGCGGGCGCTGCTGTCGGCGATCCCGCGGCTCGAACCCGGCTCGCTGCAGGACATGCCGACCTTGCCCGGCGATCCGCCGTCGGCATCCATGCAGAAGCCGGGCTGCGCGTTCCAGGCGCGCTGCTCGTTGGCGGCGGAACGGTGCGGCAATGAGCGGCCGCGTTTGCTGAACGTTGGCACCGAGCATATTGCCGCCTGCCTGCGGCTCGACGAGATCGGCGCGTTGGCTGGCGCCTGAGAGGGAGTTCTTTGATGGCGCGCATCGCGGTCGGCGGCTTTCACCATGAGACCAATACCTTCGTGCAGCCGCCGACCGACTACGCCTATTTCTGCAGCCATCGCGATCGCCCGCCGCTGGTTCGGCGCGGCGATGTCCTGACCTGGCTCGGCAGCACCTCGTTCGCGCTTTCGGGCTTCCTCAAGGTGATGACCGACAGTCACGAGATCGTGCCGCTGCTGTGGACCAGCGGCGGCGCCGGCGGCATAGTCACGCGCGGCGCCTTCGAGCGCATCGCCGCCGAGATGATCGGCGAGCTGTCGCAGCAAATGCCGGTCGATGCCATCTATCTCGATCTGCATGGCGCGATGGTGACGGAGGATTTCGGGGACGGCGAGGGCGAGCTGCTGCGGCGCATCCGCGCCTGTGTCGGGCCTGATCTGCCCATCGTCATCAGCCTCGACTACCACGCCAACGTCACGCCCGACATGACCGGCTACGTCGATGCCGTCGCCGGCTATCTCACCTATCCGCATGTCGATCGGCCGGAGACCGGTATCCGTGCCGCGCGCGCCATGCAGCGCGTGCTCGAGGCCGGCCGCACGCCGGGACGCGCCCTGCGCAAGCTGCCGTTCCTGATCCCATTGCACAGCCAATGCACGATGGTCGAGCCGTCAAGTGGCATCGTCGCGCTGACGCAGGCACTCGAGCGCGATGTTGTTCTGACGGTCTCCTATCTCGCGGGCTTTCCACCGTCGGATATCTTCCATTGCGGACCCGCGGTGGTCGTGCACGCCGCCACGCAGGAGGCGGCGGATCGGACCGCCGACGAGCTCGCGCGCGCCATCGTGCTGAAGGAAAGCGAGTTCGCCGTTCCCGTGCTCTCGCCGGAACAGGCCGTCGCACAGGCCAAGACGATTGCCACCAAGGCCAACAAACCGGTGATCATTGCCGACACCCAGGATAATCCCGGCGCGGGCGGCACCGCCGACACCACGGGTTTGTTGTTCGCGCTGGTCGAAGGCGGCGCGGAAGGGGCCGCGCTCGGTTATCTCTGTGACGCACAGGCCGTGAAGGCTGCGCATGATGCGGGCAGCGGCGCGCGCATCACGCTGGCGCTGGGCGGCCGCAATGGTCCCGAGGGCGTGGCCCCGTTCAACGGCACATTCGACGTGGTCGCGCTCGGCGACGGCAAGATTCGCACCACGGGTCCGGTGTCTGGTGGCCGCGACATCGACCTCGGTCCGATGGCGTTGTTGCAGATCGGCGGCGTCAAGATTGCGGTGACGACCAAGCGGATGCAAGCGCTCGACCAGGCACCATTCCGGCATCTCGGTATCGAGCCGGCTGCGCAGAAGATCCTGGCGCTGAAGAGCACCGTGCATTTCCGCGGTGATTTCCAGGCACTGGCCGAGGAGATCCTGATCGCGATCGCGCCTGGCGGGCATCTCGCCGACTCCACAAAATTTCCCTACCGGCATTTGCGTCCCGGTTTGCGGCTAATGCCGCTCGGGCCGAAGTCAAGTAGCATCGCGAAATAGGATCAGGATTCCTTCAGATCGAGGCCGCTAAGGGGTGGGATTCGAGCTCTCTAAATCTGCTGGGAAATTCATAACATTCGATTGGCGAAGATTAGGCCCGGATCGAAAACCGATTCATCGTGGTCATTGCTTGAATGCGCGGGCTCACGTCGCGCAAATAAATCTCACTCTTGAAATTCGATCTCTGCGCGTATGCGGCTTCGTCGACATCGATAAACTAGGACCGCGGCCGTCCATCGGCGCCGCCGCTCCCTTGGTATGCCCCTCGCTTCAGCGCGTCCTTCAGCTCGAAGGGTGAACGGACACAGCACGTATCTGTGGCGATAACTGTGGCGGCACTTTTTTGCCTTTGGTGGCACCATCTATAAGCCATTTGATCTCAATGGTGGGCCCGACAGGACTCGAACCTGCAACCAGACCGTTATGAGCGGGAGAATAAATGGCTCCTTCGTTGATTCTTCTGTATTTCCGTGTTGGTTCGATCACGTTCGTTGGGTGCTGGTGTGGACGTTTCTGGCGTGAAACTGGTGCGGTAGTGCTCTGTGCGTCGCATGGGTTCAACAGTGATCGCACGACCGTTACGGCGCCCGCTTGGCCCCCAGCAGTTCGATCATTTTGACGATCCGGTGCGCAAGTCTGCTGGTGAGATTGGCGTCGCCCAGCAGCAAGTTGAACCAGATCGCACCGAACACGAAGTCCACAATCATCTCTGGATCAGTTGTCCGTGGCAGCTCGCCGGACTCGATGGCCTGGTTGACGACTGCCTTCGCTGCATCTCGACGGGGCTGGACAATCCTTTGGAGAACGAGCTTTCGCATGTCAGGGTCATTTTGCGCTTCGACTACCACGCTCTTCAGGATATTTTCGTAGGTTGGATCCTGCACGCGCTTCGTCGTCTGCAGGAGAACGACAAGGAGATCGTTCGCAAGGCCGCGTGCTGGCGTCGGGGCCGGGCGCTCCAGTCCATCCATGTACAAGTCGATCAGCAGCGCGCCCTTGGACGACCACCGTCGATAAATGGATTGCTTGGCGACCCCCGCTCGGGACGCGACGCCCTCGATCGAGAACGAAGCATAGCCCTCAACCCGAATGAGATCTCTGGCTGCCTCGAGAATGGCGCGGTGAACGTTTTCGTCCCGGGGACGCCCCGCACGGGCATTGGCCTTCTTTTGCATCGCCGCTCCTATTGACATACGCAACGGTTCGTATTGTATTTATGTGATCAGGCCAAGACGGCCAGTCTCTATGTTTGAGATTTCAGCGGCATGGGAATTTCCCGAACGATCGATGGATGGCGGACAGGTGGATTGGAGGGCAGCCCTCTGCTCAAGCCGAATCTGGCTGCCCATTATCCCACAGCCATTCGCGGCGTGGGGCCCTATCTATTCGATAGCGAGGGACGACGCTATTTCGATGGATCCAGCGGCGCAGTGACCGCAAACCTGGGTCATGGCCTGGGCTGGATCGGCGAGGTCATGGCGAAACAGGCTGAGACTGTCGCCTTTACCCTCAGAAATCAGCTCAGCAACGAGCCCGCAGAACGGCTGGCCCTAAAACTCTGCGAGTTTGGGAGAGAGCCTTTTCGAATTCGAGAACCTCGCGGCCCGGATGTGACCTGGACAAATCCACCTAACCAAGGAGCAGATATTCATGCCTTTTGCACAGACGCGCCGTGATATTCTGTTGTCCGCCGTGGCATTCGCGGCGGCTCCCGCTTTCCCCGCATGGGGGCAAAAGGCCGGCGGGGTGACTATGGGCGTCATAACGCCCACGACCGGCACATTCGCATATGCCGGAGATCTGGTGGCGCGTGGCGCCTCGCTGGCACTGGAAATGCACGGCAGCAGCGTCATGGGCAATGCCGTGCGACTGCTGGTCCGGGACGATGAAGGCAAGCCCGCATCCGGCGTTCGTCGGGTCCAGGAGGCGGCCATCTCGGACGGGATGCGATACTTCATCGGCGCCTATTCCAGCGCTGTCGGGCTTGCCGAGTCGGAGGTTGCCCAGCGCGAAAAGCTGCTGCAGTTCGCGGCGGGCGGATCCGAGGATTTCACAGGCGCGCGTTGCGGACGCTATACGTTTCAATGGTCGGCTCACCCCTACACCGCGATGCGCGCCACGCTCGAACATGTGAAAAAGACGTTTCCGAAAAAGAAGACGATCTACACCTTGACCGCTGACTACGTCTTCGGACACGCGCTTCTCAAATATACCAAGATCGTCGCAGCGGAACTCGGCTTTGAGCTGGTTGGCAATGACAACCATCCCTCCGGCGAGCGTCAATATACCCAATACCTCACCAAAGCGATCGCAGCGAAGCCGGATATCCTGCTCATGAATACCGCGGGAGCTGATGCCGTCACCGCGATCCGCCAGTTCGCAAATTTCGGTACGGAGAACATCGCGGTCGTTGGTCCGTGGACACTGGAGGTCGACCAGCTCGCAGAGCTTGCACCTGAAATGCGGTCGGGCCTGATCCTTGGTCAGAACTACTATCCCGATATCGACACACCGGCCAACAAGGAGTTTGTCGGCGCCTATACGAAGAAGTTTTCGGCGCTCCCCGGATATTCCTCCGCCTATGCATATGACGCGGTCCGGGCGATCCTCATGGCCATGGAGAAGGCGAACAGCATTGAGGTTTCGAGCGTCATCGGGGCTCTCGAGCAAATGTCGTGGGAGGGTGTGCTTGGCCGAATGTCAATCGACCAGAAGACGCACCAGGTCATTCGGCCCTATTTCGTCGTACGCTGCAAACCAGCATCCGATATGCGCCATCCCGCGGACTTCGCCGAACTGGTGGCGAGGGGTGAGAAGCCTCAGCCATCTGAATTGAACGAATGCAAGCAGATGCCCGCGCTGTAACCGGCTGACTTGGGTGCGCGACGCGGGAAGGGCGGTCGATGCTTTGGTTGATTTCGGCGCAACTCGTTAATGGCATCGCCATCGGCATGATCTACGCCCTCATGTCGTTGGGCCTCTCCATCATCAAGGGCCTCCTGAATATTCCGAATTTCGCTCACGGCGCTCTTTATGCGCTCGGCGCCTATGTGTGTTATTCGGTCTCGTCAGTTGGGATGCCATTCGCCGTCGGATTGCTCGCTGCATTTCTGGCTACCGGGCTCGCCGGCCTCGCGCTGGACCGCCTTGCAATCAGGCCGGTTGGCGAAAACGGATATCTGCCGCAACTGATCACCCTGTTCGGTGCCGCACTCATCATCGAGCAGCTCCTCCTGATCGGCTGGGGTACGGTTGGCCTCAGCTATTCGCCGCCGCTCATCCTGCGAGGGGCGTTCGATCTCGGCTTCACGGTACTTCCAAAATACATTGCTTTTGCCAGCATCTTCTCTGCCTTGGTCATCAGCGCCGTTTGGCTGCTGATCGAACGTACAAAATTCGGTGCCTATGTCAGGGCCGGAATCGAGCGACCTGACACAACTCAGGCCCTGGGGATCGATGTGGATCTCCTGCTTTCTGGAGGAATGATGCTTGGCGCCGGATTGGCCGGGCTGGCGGGCGGCTTGGCGCTGCCGTTGGTCGGAGCAACATCGACCATGGGTGGCGATATGCTGGGCATTGCTTTTGTCGTGCTCGTTATTGGAGGGCTTGGATCGCTCTACGGCTCGGTCGCGGCGGGGGTGGCGGTTGGAGTCGTGCAGAGCCTCATGACGATCGCGGCTCCTGCCGCCAGCACGGCGATCATCTACGCTGTGATGATCGGTATCTTGCTCTTTCGCCCGCAGGGGCTGTTTGGTGAGCGTTGACGGCATGGCCTATTTTCCCCGGCATTGGCGATGCGGACATCTGGCGACAATGGAACGGTCCTGGTGAAGAATCTCGAACAATCTGCTGAAGTGCACGGCAAGGCTGTCACCGCAAGGTCGGGATTGCAGGTCGCAAGCCTCGTCCAAGGCATCGGAATGGTCGGTGCGCTTTTGATTCTGCCACTGGCTTTGCCGATCAACATTGCGACGGAAATTCTGATCTTCGGAATTTTCGCGATGGCGACTAACCTGCTGATCGGAACAGCCGGCCTTTATTCCTTTGGACAGGCCGCCTTCTTCGGAGCCGGCGGCTACGCGGCAGGGTACGTTCTGGCGCATGGTTGGACGTCGTTGCCGCTCGCCTTGATGGTTGCTTGCGGAATCGGCGGGCTTGTAGCGGCGGCAGTCGGCATTCTGAGCATCCGCAGGCTTGGCGTCTATTTCATGATGCTCACCTTTGCGTTCAATCAGTTGGTCTACTACATCATATATTCCTGGCGTTCGGTGACGGGCGGGGAGGATGGCCTGGTGGGTATCCAGCGTCCCATCCTTGAATTGCCTTTTGTCGGATCGTTCGGTTTCGACGACAACAAAAGGTTCTATGGACTTGCGGCCGTTCTCTTCCTTGCCACGATGATCGCTCTCGTGCGGATGGTGAACAGCCCGTTCGGTATTGTGCTCGCGGCGAGCCGCCAGAACAGCCGTCGCACGATCTCGCTTGGATATCAGGTCGCGACGCTCCAGCTTGTCGCTTTCGTGATCGCGGGCGCCATCTCGGGCGTGGCGGGCGCGCTGTTTGGGATGTTGTACCGGATCATGCCGGTCGATTCCGTGCATTGGGCGGCGTCGGCCTACGTCGTGTTCATGGTCATTATCGGCGGACAGAAAAGCATGCTGGGCCCGGTGATCGGCGCCGCCGTGTTCATATGGTTGCAAGGTCTGTTCAGTCTGGTCTGGATCCGATGGCCGCTGCTGCTGGGATTGTTCGTCATCCTGATCATGATCTATCTGCCGGACGGATTGGTCGGTCTCTTCTCCAAGGTTTCGAGCTGGACGGCCAGATGGCGCGGGCAAAGATCATGACAGGGCAAGATCAAATCGTTTTGGCCGCAGAAGGATTGTCCAAGCGGTTCGGTGGAAACACCGTGGTGGATCGCGTCAGCATCGGCTTCACCAAGGGACGTCTGCACAGCATTCTTGGACCAAACGGTGCCGGTAAGACCACGCTGTTCAACCTTTTGACCAGGGACCTTGCTCCGGATTCCGGCACAATTCGGCTTGGAGCCGCCGACATCACCGGTTTGACGCCGGATCAGGTCGCGAGAATGGGCGTGGCCCGCTCCTACCAGATATCAAGCGTCTATCTGGACATGCGCGTGCGAGAGAATGTCTGGATCGCGGCCTACCGTGCCCGTGGCGGCAATCCTTTTGTATTTTGGCGCGGGGTAGCGCGCTTCTTGGAGACCGCAGAGTGGGCCTCTGTCTGTCTGGAGCGGCTTGGATTATTGGGGATCGCAGATCTGCCGGTGCGGGAGCTTTCCTATGGCGATCAACGTCTCCTTGAACTTGCGGTCACCCTGGCTTGCGCGCCCAGGGTCATTCTTCTCGACGAGCCGACCGCCGGGCTTTCAAGCAAGGAGAGCGAGCGCGTGAAGCGAGTGATCATGTCTCTGAAGGGGGAGTTCAGCATTGTCATGATCGAACACAATGTCGGTATCGTCATGGATCTTTCAGACGAGATCACTGTGATGAACAGAGGCCGGGTCGTTGCCCATGGCAAGCCTTCCGAAATTCGGGAAAACAGGGATGTGCAGGAGGCCTATTTTGGCAGTTGAAAAGGCTCTGCTGCATGTCGAAGGTATCGACGCCTATTATGGTCGAAGCCAAGCCCTCTTCGGCGTGAGTTTTGAGGTCGGTCGCCGGGAAGTTGTCGCGATTGTCGGTCGGAACGGTGCCGGGAAGACCACGACGCTGCGGGCGATCATGGGCCTCAACAGAATCAGGAGCGGTGCTATCTCTTTCGATTCAAGTCGGATCGAAAAGTTGAAGTCACACCAGATCGCGCGGTCTGGAATCAGTTACGTACCCGAGACCCGCGATCCGTTTTCACTTTTGACGGTCGAAGAGAACATCATGCTGGGGCATCGCCGCGGCTCGCCCTATGGTCTGTCTCGTATCATCGAATGGTTTCCCGATCTTGCTGGCCTGCTCAAGCGTCGAGGAGCGGAACTGTCCGGCGGACAACAGCAGATGATGGTGATCGGCAGGGGCTTGGCACCGGGTCCGCGATTGTTGTTGCTCGACGAGCCGTCTCAGGGGCTCGCGCCCGTTATTGTCAAGAAAGTTGGTGAAACGCTTGCTGCATTGCGCCGCGAGGATCTATCGGTCGTTCTCGTCGAGCAGAATATTGGTTTTGCGCTTTCGCTCGCCGACCGGGTCGTGGTGATGGAAAATGGTACGGTCGTCGATCGTCTGAGCGCGACCGAAAGCCAGAACCAGCCGGAACGCATCGAGCGATATCTCGGGATTCACTAGCCGGAACGTCTCAAGCTGCGAGGTGAAGCGCAACCCGCCGTTCGCCCGCACATACCGCCATATAAGTGAAGGACAATGAACGATGACCTATCTTCGAGGTGATATCGGATACGCGACTGCGATCGAACTCAAGCAAAGCTATGCGCGCGGCGATGTCAGACCGACCGAAGTCGTAAGAGGTGTCCTCGAGCGGATCGATGCAGTCAACCCCAAGGTCAACGCCTTCTCCGTGATCATGCGCGAGCAGGCAATGGCTTCGGCTAAGCAATCGGAACAGCGCCTGTACAATCGTGAAGCGGGCCCGCTGGAAGGAATACCGGTTACGATCAAGGATGCTTTCGATGTCGCGGGTTACGAGACATCGATGGGTTCCTATGCTTTGGAGGCGCCGGTCGCGACCTGCGATAACGTCGTGGTAGAGCGCCTGCGCAAGGCTGGCGCAGTGGTCATTGGCAAGACAACGATGTCCGAATTCGCCTGGTCGGGCATAAGCCGCAATCCCGTGACCGGGATCACCCACAACCCGTGGGGCTATGGGCTGAATGCTGGGGCCTCCTCGGCAGGCGCTGGCGCAGCGGCGGCCGCCGGCTTCGGGCCGCTGCACCTGGGCTCGGACGGCGCCGGCTCGATCCGCATGCCGTCGCATTTCTGCGGGATTTTCGGATTGAAGCCGACATACGGGCGCGTGCCCTTTGTTCCGGTTTCCAATAACGACTATGCAACCTGTACGGGGCCGATGGCCCGCACGGTGGCAGATGCTGCGCTGATGCTTGAGGCGATGGCGGGTCCACACTTTCTCGATCATACTTCGTGTGAGTCTCCGCCGGATTCCTATCTCGCGAAGTTGAAGGGATCGATGAAGGGCAAGCGGGTTGCTTTCAGCCCTGATCTTGGACACGCCCGGGTGGATGGCGAGATCGCCGAGATCGTCCGGAATGCAGCGCGGACGTTCGCACTCATGCTTCAGGCCGATGTTGAGGAAGTCAGCCCGGAGTGGGGGCCGCTTGGAGCTGATCTCGGCCGCTTCTTCTGGAGCACCTATTGGGCGCGCCACGCCGGGTTGCTGGCTGATTGGGAAGACAAAATGAGCCCGGACCTGGTGGCCTGCATGCGCGCGGGAGCCGATGTCAAAGCAATTGACTACCTCCATATGCGAGAGCGGAAGCTGACCTACGTGGCCAGGATCTCCGCGTTTCTCGAAAATTGGGATTATCTCATCACCCCCGTTGCATCCGTGGCGGCGTTCCCTGTTGAGCGCGTGCGGCCGGAGCACTGGCCGGAGCATTCATGGGACTGGCTTGCATGGTCTGAGTTCCTCTATCCCTTCAATATGTCAACCCATCCTGCCGCAAGCATTCCCTGCGGGATGACCGCCGCGGGGCTTCCCGTCGGGTTGCAGATTGTAAGCCGGCGTTTCAACGACCTCGAGGTCTTGCAAGCTGCGGCCGCCTTCGAAGAGGCCGTGCCGATGCAGCGGCAGCTTTCACCTATTGCGTTGGCTTCGTGAGACCCGCCTCCATACGTGGATGGAATAGCGCCCCTTGTGCGACGGGTCCGCGAAACTACGATGGAAGTTGGGATGGTTTGGCTCGATACAGCCATCCGCGCCTATGATCGGGTTGCTGCGGACGAAAGCGGCACGCAAACGAACACGTGCTTGATGCGGCGGCCGCTTCTCGGCGCAAAATGAAAAACACTCCGTTGATTTGGGTGGTGGGCCCAGCAGGACTCGAACCTGCAACCAGACCGTTATGAGCGGCCGGCGTTGCTGCCCGCAAGGCAGACTAGACCGGCTATGAGGCAGCTAACGTCGCCATGAATTCTTCCATCGAAGGCTGCTGCGCGTAATGGCAGCTTAAGAAGATCTTCAACTTTAAGATTGGTATAGCGCTGAAGCTGTCGCCAGTCTTTGTGGCCGGTGACCAGCGCTACCTTTTCGATTGGCAGCCCCGCCTCGAACAGACGGCCCGTTCTCTCGTGGCGCAGATCGTGGAATTGCCGGGCCGCATCTCGTGGTGGGTAGACGGCAGAGTCGTCCACGACCGCGTCGGATGGGATCCCACTCCAATCCCGCATCTTCCCATGCGCCTGCACGCTAACCTCTGGGCTCCCCGCTCAGAGGAACTCGCTAGGCGGATCGACGAACGCACTCTTCCCACGACGGCAATCTTCAGGAACGTCTCGATCTGGACCTGACGGCGGGCGTGGGCGGGGTTTGTTTGAGGTCCCTCTTGCAGCCTGCAGACCTATAGCGGGCGTCAGTCGGCCAGACCGAGACCCTGAATCGGCGAATAACGAGAATTTGGAGGCTTTAGCTGAGTGCTCTCTATCAAACATTTTCGACGCGTTCGTAAGGCGTGACGCCTTCGCAGTCACAAGATTTACGTCAAGGTATGACTGCTCTTCGCCCCCCACGTAAAGCCGCTCAAGCGCTAGCGAATGTCGGCTGTCCTGAGTGGACCGAACCCACCGGCCAGTTCCGGCCGAACGCCGATGCCAAGTGCCAATCAAGTCCGTAGGGGACTTTACGTAACTTAGCTCGCAACCAGGGTTGCTAAGAATTGCTCCATCGAGGGCTGCGCAGACTTCTGCATCTTGTGCAGGTCTTCGGGTTTGAGGTTCGTGTAACGCCTTAGCATGCGCCAATCTTTGTGGCCCGTTACCATCGCAACTTGTTGAATTGAAAAACCGGCTTCGAAGAGTCGACTTGTCCCTTCATGCCGCAGATCGTGAAAACACAAATCGTCGACATCGATATCGTTGCACGACCGATGGAACGCAGCTCCGACTCGATTTCGAGTGGTAAGGAAACACGCGCCCGATCCCGCGCGTGACAATACGTTGCTCGAGAATGATCTGCCATGCGTCGTAGCCCGTGGAATTGAGGAGGGCGACGATCTGGTGATTTCCGTCCTTTCTTCGCGGGTCTTTGCGATCGCGGATAGTGACCGTCCGCTTCTTCAGATCGACATCAGACCATTCTATCCGGCAAATCTCAGCCTGGCGCATTGCAGTCGCTACTGCGAAGCGAATAATTCTGCCGAGCGGTATAAATTGTAAGGGATTACATTCGGCATATTCGATTAACCGATTCAGTTCGTCTTGAGTGGGACGGCGATCACACTCGTTAGATTTTCCCACGAGGTCGAGGTGTCTAAGCGCAGCTCGGGCCAACTGAACGCTCTCGATAGAAACGTCGATGCCGTGGACCGCCGCAGCGTGCGTTAGGATGGTTCGTATGAAAGAGAAATCAATCGCAAGTGTTGCTGGTCCAGCGCCTTGTGCGGCTCGTTTTTTTCCGAACTCGATCAATCTATCGCGGGTGATATCCTTAAGATTCACGCGTCCGAGCGAAACTTTGAGCGCTCTAAGCACCATGGACTTCGATCGTCGGACGGTTTTGCCAACCTGAGCAAGATCATCGAGATGCAATGCGATCAAATCGGCAAAGATTCGCGGCTGCTCATGAGTCAGGGAGCGTCGGATTGGAATGCCGCGATCGATTGAGCGTTCCACTTCGATTGCCCATTCTTCGGCGTCACGCCGCCGGATGAAGGTGTTCGCGACGTATTCGCGTTTCCTCCTGACCTGAACGCGCCAGCTTCCCGACGTGAGTTTCGTAAAGGTCGGCATTGCGTGTGCACTCCATTCCGATTTCGTGTGCGCTACGTGTGCACCGGGAGATCAAATGCGGTACAAACGTGTGCAATTTTGGCTAGTTTGGAGTGCACACGTGTGCACTTGTTCCTGATCTAGTCCATTGTAAGGATAGGATAACTCGTTGGAATATCAAGGCTATCGCTTTTCCGTAGCGCCAATGATGGATTGGAGCGAGAGTTTAGGCTTTTCAATCGGTTAGAAGGCGGCGTGTGCACGATGTGTGCACCGAGAGACCAAAGAAAATCTAGCGACAACTAATGTGAGCAGGCCGACCTGAATGCGCTGCGGTGTCGGCGGCGGGCCGATGTTTCGCTCGCTTTCCAGACAGCGCGGCCTGATCGAGGGGAAGAGATCGCGCCGCGCCGCGCCTGCGCCAAATTGTCATTCATTGGTCAGAATCTGAATCTCGGAACGACCGCGTTCGGGTGCAAAGAGGACCTTGAGGTTGGATGTTAGACTTTATCGCTTTGGTCTGTTTTCGAGCCTTAGTGCTTCGGATGCGTAACGTACGTGACGAAACAATTCAGATCCCGAGCTTATCCGACGTCCGATACCAGAGCGTAGCCAGCTCCAGGCCTGGTCGGCGCAGTGGATGAAATGGAATTGGTGCGATTGGAGTAATCGGGATAGGTGACTCCGTCTGTGCAATGTTGCCTGCAGCGAGGTCGGCAATCAGGCGGCCGATTTGGGATAGCATAGCAACGCCGCGGCCGTTGCACCCTGCGACTGCGTACAATCCGGCTGCCGGATTATGAATGTGAGGCAAGTGGTCCAGTGTCAGCGCGAAATTGCCGCCCCACGAGTCCTCCCATTTCGCGTCCTCTAGCTGCGGAAAGATTTTTGCAGCACTGGACCGCAGCCTCTGGAAGTAGCTTTCGGGTTCATGCAGGCCAAAAGAGCCGCGGGCTCCGATCAGGAAGCGTCCCTGAGCGTCAAACCGCGCATAGATCAGCAGGCGCCGCGCATCGGAAATCGGCAGGCCCGAAGGCATGATGCTTCGTCTCAATTCGTCGGGGAGGGGGGCGGTGGCGCAAACGATACTCGATGCTGGGATAATGCTTCTTCGGAGGCCCGGGACGAGATCCCCGGTGTAGCCATTGGTGCAGACCAAAACCTGTCCGGCAGTTACGGTGTGGCCATTTACCGATACGGTCCATCCATCGCCAGTCTGGCGCGTCGCAGTCGCAGCGCTTCGCTCAAAAATCGATGCCCCGTCACGAACGGCAATACGGGCCAGTTCACGCGCATAACTCAGGGGCTGCAGATAACCACCGCGTGGGTCGGTCCAGCCGCCGATGTAAAAGTCCGATCCCGTCGCCTGGCGCGTCTGGTCGCTGTCGTAGATCTGAACCCGGACATCGCGATCCGCCCAGCTCAATGCACGCGCGCGGGCACGCGCCATCGTCCTGACGTCAGTGGCAGGCTGAAACCAGCCGCTGCGCGCCGCATCGCAATCCAGCTGATGCTTTTCTATGAAGTCAAAAGTCCTTTCCGGCGCATTTCCCGCGAACTCGATCAGCGCGCCACCCCGTTGGGCGCCGAACATGGCGATCAGTTCAGGCGGGTCATATTTCAGGCCGGGGATGACCTGACCGCCGTTGCGGCCCGATGCGCCAAAACCGATCGTCTCTGTCTCCAGGACGACAACGTCTTTCCCCATCTCGCGCAGACGCAAAGCGGCATTCAATCCGGCATATCCTCCGCCGATCACGGCTACATTCGTGCGCAGATCCCGATCGAGTGGCGAGAAGCGGGCAGGCGGCACGGCGGTACGTAACCACGCGGACCGCTGTGGCGTAGCGCCGATCGTTGCCGGACCTGATCGTTTCAACATGGGCATTCCTCCGGTGTGATCGCGCGCTGTTCCAGCCAAGCGAAAGTGGCGGCTTGACAGAAACATCATACATGTTATGTTTTATGTCAATGAGGCGGCATCGACACGAAGCGTGGCTTCAGCCGACGCCGGCGCTCCCAGACAGAGCGACGCGTTTTGGGTGCGGGGCCGAGAGAGCGGAAAGTTTCATGGCGGTAGATGATGCAACCGTTCCCTTGGCGCGCGAACGCAGGTCCAATGGCGAGCGCAGCGCCGAAATGCGGTCCACCTTGATCGAGGCTGCCATCCAGGCGCTTTGTGACCTCGGCTATTCCAGAACGACCACCCAAGAAATTTGCCGGCGCGCCGGTGCTACGTCTGGTGCAATTCAACATCACTTCGGATCGAAGGACGAGCTGGTCCTGGCGACGCTGGAAAAGCTTCGCTCGGAGATAGAGGAGAGACTTGAGAGTGCAAGCCTCTCCCAGGGAACCATGGAAGAGCGTTGCTACAAGGTGGTGCGCGAGCTCTGGGAAACGTTCTACAGCCGTCAGCGCTACATTGCGGTATCGGAAATCGCCATCGGTTCGAGAGGCGACCGGGCCTTTTATGAGCGGATCATGGTCCAGCGTCATACCACGCTTAAGACTTGCGAAGTGCTGTGGGCGAAAACCTTTCAATTGTCCCGACCCGATCGCACCAGGCTGGATGCGATGCATGTCACCCTGTCATTCCTCAGGGGCCTGAACCTGTACACCAACGATGAGCAGGATCGGAAGACGATCGAAGCCCAAATCAAGATTATGTCCGGCGCGCTCGCGCGCATCATGCAGGACCCTGAAAAGAATAAGGCAAACAAGCCGGCGCGAAAGAAATCATAACGGGAGTGGTAGATGAAAAAAGTTATTCTGAGAGCGCTCGTCTGCGCTGGTTTAAGTCTTTCCTTGCCCACGCTGTCCCATTCGGCCGACCTGACGATAGGGGCGCGAGCCGAGCTTGCCATGGATCCTCATTCCCAGTGGCTCGACACCAACACGGCCTATTACAATCACATCTATAGCGCTCTGACCAAGATCGACGAGAAGTCTCAGATCGGCCCCGACCTCGCTTTGAGCTGGCAGACGGTGTCGCCCACCGAATGGCACTTCAAGCTTCGGCCCGGAATCAAATTTCACAACGATGAAGCGTTGACGGCCAGGGATGTGGTTGCCTCGATACAGCGAGCACGAACGCTTCCGAACGCAACCAGTCCGTACACCGGGGCGATTTCGTCGGTCCAGGACGTGTCGGCCATAGACGACTTGACGGTGTCGGTTAAAACGACGCGCGCCGACCCAGCGCTGCTGTATGGTCTTGGCTACATCTCGATCATTCCGGAATCTCTTACCAAAGCCACCACGGACAGCTTCAACACCGGCACAAGCGTGATCGGCTCCGGACCCTACAAGTTCGTGAGCTATCGTGCCGGCGATCGGATCGTGATGGAGCGCAATCCCGGTTACTACGGCGCCAAGCCAAGATGGGACAAGGTGATGTTTCGCTTCATCGCCGATGATGGCGCTCGAGTTGCGGCCCTGCTGGGTGGCGACGTCGACCTCATCGACTTTGTGCCGCCGCGGCTGATTGAACGGCTGAAGTCGGCACCCAATGTCAACGTCTTCACCGGGGTCTCTGATCGTCCGATCTACCTGATCATGGACACCGAGCGCGACGATTCTCCATTCATACGCGGCAGCAATGGGGAGAAGCTGACAAAGAACCCGTTGAAGGACCGGCGCGTGCGCGAAGCCCTGACCATCGGCATCGATCGCAACCTGATGGCCAAGCGCGTCATGGAAGGCGCCGCTGAACCGGCGTCCCAGCCGGTGGCGCCGCATTTTGCTTACAGCAATCCGTCGGTTCCCATGCCCGGCTACAATGTGGACGAGGCGAAGAAGCTTATGGCCGCCGCGGGCTATCCGAATGGGTTCTCGCTGTCGGTGCACTGCACCAACGATAGATACGTCAATGATGAGAAAATCTGCCAGGCGATCGGTCAAATGCTGTCGCGCGTTGGCCTGAAGATGGATGTGCAGACCCTGCCGCGTTCGGTGTTCTTCCCGATGGCTACCAATCACAAGCCGGAGGGCCGCTACAGTTTCCTTCTGCTTGGCTATGCCTCAAGCGGCGACGCCGGCTTCTTTCCGAACGCCCTTCATAGTTACAGCGCCGAGAAAAAACTCGGCAGCTGGAATCTCGGGCACTATTCCAACGCGGAAGTCGACGCTGCGATCGGTCGAGGACTGGCGGCTTCCGATCTGAAGGGCCGTTATGCGGCGTTCTCTGACGCGATCAAGGTCGCCATGGACGACCGCGCGTTGATCCCGCTTTATACGCAAAGCGTTGTGGTGGCGACGAAAAAAGGACTGTCCTATACGACGTGGGCCAATGAGCGGACGATCGCGGACTCGGCGAGCGCCAACTAAACCCGCAAGCATGAACGAGCGGTCTCAAGATGTTCCTCTATACTGTCATACGCTTGGGACAAGGCGCGCTCCTGCTGCTGGCGATGTCCGTGCTGGTTTTCGTGGCCATCTACGCCATCGGCAACCCGATCACGATGCTGATCAATCCGTCGTCGCCGCAGGAAGTCATCGACGAAACAATCCGCCGGCTGGGGCTCGATCAGCCGCTATACGTTCAGTACCTCAGATTTCTCGCGCAGGCCGTGCAGGGCAATCTGGGTGTGTCCTATATCTCCAGTCAGCCCGCACTGAGGCTGATCGTCGAACGATTTCCGGCCACATTGGAGCTGACCCTGACCGCGATGACGATTGCCTCGGTGATCGGCATCCCGCTGGGTCTCGTCGCGGGCTATCGGCCCAACTCGCCGCTGGGCCGGGCGATCGGCACCATTTCCATCATCGGCATCAGCCTTCCGTCGTTCTGGATTGGCTTGATGCTGATCACAATCTTTTCCATCCGGTTCGGAATTCTTCCAAC
>Ga0307499_10000121_pt1 | contig 27756 bp, 25 predicted proteins | sample 13_S_MG_FD_201363 | JGI IMG/M metagenome (GOLD analysis project Ga0307499, IMG submission 201363) | Soil microbial communities from Populus trichocarpa stands in riparian zone in the Pacific Northwest, United States - 13_S | ecosystem: Environmental > Terrestrial > Soil > Riparian zone > Trees... | reverse complement strand
CGGCGCGGACTGATTCGGGTCGGCCTGGTTGGTGCGCTTGGTGTCGCCGAGGGACAGCAGAACGGTGATGGCCAGCAGCGCGGCGCCGGACAGCAGGAACAGGGTCAGGTACAGGACGGTGAAGCGCAGCCGTACGCCGCGGCCTCGTAGTCCGAGGCGTCGTGACCAGCTCATCGGTGCCCTTTCCGGTGCCGGCCCTCCAGGATGCCGGGTCCGACCTAACAGCGGCATGACAGCGGCCGTTCGGACCGCGTTATGCCCGGCTCCGTACACCTTCGGCCATGCACCCACCCATCGAAGTCAACGAGTTGCGCAAGCGCTACGGCCCGGCGGTGGCGCTGGACGGGATGTCCTTCACCGTGGCGGCCGGGCAGGTGACCGGGTTCATCGGCCCCAACGGCGCCGGCAAGTCCACCACGATGCGGGCGATCCTCGGCCTGGCCGCCCCCGACGCGGGAACCGCCCTGGTCGCCGGGCGGCCGTACCGGGAGTTGCGGCGCCCGCTGTGCCACGTCGGCTCGCTGCTGGACGCCGCGGCGCTGCAGCCCAGCCGCAGCGGCAGAAACCACCTGCTGTGGCTGGCCCACTCCCAGGGTCTGACCGGCGGGCGGGTCGACGCGGTGATCGACCAGTCCGGCCTGCAGGGCGTGGCCCGGCGCAAGGCGGGCGGCTACTCGCTGGGCATGCGGCAGCGGCTCGGGATCGCCGCGGCGATGCTGGGCGACCCACCCGTGATCATCCTGGACGAGCCGTTCAACGGCATGGATCCGGAGGGCATCGTGTGGATGCGTGGCTTCCTGACCTCGCTGGCCGGCCAGGGCCGGGCGGTGCTGGTGTCCAGCCACCTGATGAGCGAACTGCAGGACACCGCCGGCCATCTGGTCATCGTCGGCCGTGGCAAGGTCATCGCCGACACCAGCACAGCGGCGCTGCTGACCGCGGCGTCCGGCGGCCGGGTCACGCTGCGCACACCGGCGCTGCCCGAGGCAGCGCGGCTGCTGGAGCGCGCCGGTGCCACCGTGGCCGCCGCCGGCCACGACACCCTGACCATCTCCGGGGTCGCTCCAGAGCGCGTGGTGACGCTGCTGGGCGCGGCCGGCGTGCCGTTCGCCGAGGTGTCCGCACCGCGCGCCACCTTGGCAGAGGCCTATCTGCAGCTCACCCGCGACGCGGTCGAGTTCCGCGCCGGCACGGTGGGGGAGGCGACGTGATGAGCACCGCCACCAGCTCACAGCTATCCACCGGACGCGACGGGTTCCGGCACCTGCTGCGCGCCGAATGGACCAAGTTCCGCACGGTCCGCGGCTGGGTCACCGGGATGGCTGTCGCCGGGCTGGTCACCGTGCTGTTCGGGCTGCTCGCCGCGTCCGCCACGCACTCCGCATGCGACGCTCCGCCCGGTCAGACCTGCGGTTCCGAACCGGTCGGCCCGGCCGGCGAACCGGTGACGGACAAGTTCTACTTCGTCCGCCAGCCGCTGACCGGTGACGGCAGCATCACCGCGCGGGTGACCGCGCTGAGCGGCATCATCACCTACCCCCAGTCCAACCCCGACGCCATCGTTCCCGGCGTCGAGCCGTGGACCAAGGCCGGGATCATCGTCAAGGACAGCACCACCCAGGGCTCGCCCTACGCGGCTGTCATGGTCACCGGCGACCACGGCGTACGGATGCAGTACAACTACACCCACGACGCGGCCGGCAGCCCCGGCCCGGTGGCCGCGGCGTCCCCGCGGTGGCTGCGGCTGACCCGCACCGGCGACACGCTCACCGGCTACGAGTCGCCCGACGGCAGCCACTGGACCACGGTCGGCACGGCCCACCTGCCGGCGTTGGCGACCACCGTGCAGACCGGCCTGTTCGTCGCCTCGCCGGGTGACGTACAGGTGCAGCAGGGTCTCGGCAGCGGGGCCGCGCTGCACCACACCCAGGCCACCGCGGTCTTCGACCAGGTCAGCCTGCACGGCCAGGCTGCCGGCAGGTGGAGCGGCGACGCTATCGGCGGCGCCAACGGCGCCGACCTGGAGCGCTATCACCCGGCCGGCGTGACGCGGTCCGGCGGCACGTTCACGGTGACCGGGTCCGGCGACATCGCCCCGATCGACGACCCCGGCCGGGACATCGAGCGCGCCCTCATCGGCGGGTTCGCCGGGCTGATCGCGATGATCGTGGTGGCGACGCTGTTCGTCACCGCCGAGTACCGCCGCGGCCTGATCCGCACCACCCTGGCCGCCAGCCCGCACCGTGGCCGGGTGTTGGCGGCCAAGGCCGTCGTGATCGGCTCGGTCACCTTCGTGACCGGGCTGCTCGCCACCGCCGTCGCGGTCCCGCTCAGCGAACGGGTGCTGCGCGCGAACGGCGCCCAGATCCGCCCGGTCGGGACGCTGACCGAACTGCGGGTCATCGCCGGTACCGCGGCGCTGCTCGCCGCCGCGGCCGTCCTCGCCCTCGCCACCGGCGCCAGCACCCGCCGCAGCGCCGTCGCGGTCACCGCCGTCATCCTCGCGGTCGTCCTGCCCTACTTCCTCGCGGTCACCTCCGCCGTGCCCACCGGCGCGGCACAGTGGCTGCTGCGGCTCACCCCGGCCGCTGCCTTCGCCATCCAGCAGGGCCACCAGCCGTATCCACAGATGTCCGGCGCCTACACCCCGTCGAACGGCTACTTCCCGCTCGCACCGTGGGCCGGCCTCGCCGTGCTGTGCGGCTACACCGCACTCGCCCTCGGCGTCGCCATCCTCCGGTTGCGCCGGAGGGACGCGTGAGGACGCCACCGGAGGCGCACCGGACGGGCCTGCGCACCGCGCTGCACGCCGAGTGGACCAAGCTGCGCAGCACAGCGGACCCGCTCTGGTTGCTGCTCGCCACCATCGCGTCGACCACCGCGCTCGGCCTCACCGCCGCCGCCGGCGTCAGCTGCCGATCCGCGGGCTGCGCCGCGGACCCCGCCAGGATCAGTCTGGCCGGGATCAGCCTCGGCCAGGCGGTCGTCGCCGTCCTCGCCGTGTTCGCGATCGCCGGCGAGTACAGCACCGGCATGATCCGGGTCAGTTTCGCCGCGGTGCCCCGCCGGGGCACGCTCCTCACCGCCAAGGCGCTCGTCATCACCGCGGTGGTGCTCGCCGCCGGAACCATCGCCGTACTCGGGTCGGTACTCGCCGGGCGGCTCATCCTGCCCGGCAAGGGCTTCACCCCCGGCCACGGGTACCCGCCGCTGTCCCTGGCCGACGGCCCGGTGCTGCGCGCCACCGCCGGCTCGGTCCTCTACCTAGCCCTGATCGCCCTGCTCAGCCTCGGCGTCGCGACCGCAGTACGCGACTCCGCCGCGGCCATCGGAGCCGTCCTCGGCCTGCTCTACCTGTTCCCGATTCTCGCCGCGGTGGTCACCGACCCGGACTGGTCGCGGCGCCTGCAGCGGATCGGGCCGATGAGCGCGGGGCTCGCCATCCAGGCCACCACCGGCCTGCACGACCTGCCCATCGCCCCATGGGCGGGCCTCGGCGTACTCACCGCCTGGACCGCCGCCGCGCTCCTCGCCGGCGCCCTGCTACTCCGGCTGCGGGACGCGTAACCCGAGGGTTCTCATGAACGCGCGGCCGCCGGCGGGCGGTCTGGCTCAGTCGAGGGGGTCGAGTTGGATGATCGGGAACTTGCGGTCGGTGTGGGTCTCGTATGTTGCGGCGTCGGGCCAGTAGGCCCGCCAGATGCCGTAGAGCCGCTCCCAGTCCGGGGCGGTCGGGCGTACGACGGCGGTTTTCGCCCGGAGGGTGCGGTCGCCGACCTCGATCGTCGTCTCGCCGGAGCCGGCCTCGATGTTGGCGACCCACACCGGATCGGTGGGCGCGCCGCCCATCGATCCGCAGACCAGGTAGCTGTCGCCGTCGCTCGCGCCGACCAGCGGTGTCACCCGCTCCGTGCCGGTGCGCCGTCCGAGGTGGTGCAGCAGGACGAGCCGTTTGCCCTCGAACGGGCCGCCGACGACCCCTGCGTTCGCCCGGAAGGTCTCGATGATCTCGTCGTTCATGCTGGTCATGGGCCCCTCGCTGGTTGGACGGCAGCATCGCCACCAGACAACCAGAGCTCCTGGTGCGCCATTCCTCGGCCCCCTGCCGGTGGCGTCGGTTGGCGGCTGAGCCGTGCGGCCGGCGACCGCCGGCCGCACGCCGTCGGCCGGGGCGGGTCGTTGTCAGGGTAGGCACAGAATCCGGGCGGAGTCGGCGCCGGCCTGTGCTGCCGGTGGTGAACCGGCTGCCTGTCGGTGGCGTCGTGGATGTTGGGAGTTGCCGTGGATGCCGATGAGGTGTTTCGGGTCATGCCGGTGTTGCGGACCCGGCGGTTGGTGCTGCGCGGCGTGGCCGAGGGTGACGGTCAGGCCCTGTTCGAGCTGTTCTCCGATGACGCGGTGACGGCCTACTACGCGTGGGACACGTTCACCGATCCGCGGCAGGGCCGGGAGTTGGCCGCCGCGACGGTCGAGCAGTACCGGCAGCGGCAGGCGCTGCGCTGGGGGCTGCTGCCGGTCGGGACCGACCGGATCGTCGGCACCTGCGGGTACACCCGGTGGGCCCGGGAACACCGGTACGCCGTGCTCGGATTCGACCTCGCCCGCCGGTTCTGGGGCCAGGGCCTGATGTCCGAGGCGGCGACCGCGGTGATCGGCTACGGGTTCGAGCAGCTGGACCTCAACCGCATCGAGGCCACCGTGCTTGCCGGCAACCTGCCCTCGATCGCGCTACTGACCCGGCACGGGTTCACCCTGGAAGGCCGGCTCGCGCAACGAGCCAGGCACCGCGGCACCTTCCACGACATACACATGTACGCCCTGCTCAAATCCGCATGGCCAACCACCGACAGCACGCCATCGGCGCCGCCGAGAACCTGATCGGCCGCGACGGCCCCGGACAACGCGGTCCGCGACAGATGAGCGCGTCGACCTGTCACCCCGCTGCCGACAAGCCCGGCGGGGTTGCCCCTGGCACGCCCGACCGACCGTCGAATTCTGGGGAGACCTCATCTCCTGATCTCCCGGACTGGCCGGCAACCCGGTCACACCTCGCCCAGAACGGTAAGCCCAGAACGGTAAGCCCAGCTTTGCCGCTCTGGTGGTGCCGGCACGGATGGGGGTGGGGGAGGTTCAGGTGCAGGTGGCGAGGATGACGGCGCCGCTGCCAGCACCGCCAGCAGCCGGCCTACCGCCGGGACGCTGCTGTAGCCGAAGTCATCCGACCTCGCCGCGGCAGTCGCCGCACGCACCAGCGTCGGAACCGCCTCATCGCCGATCAACACAGGCACAACTCCCAGCCCCGACACCGCACCGCGACACGCTAACCGAAGCCCGCCCAGACAACGTCGTTGCGCATGCGGGCGGGTCCGCGGATCAGCCCGTCCGCTCGCCGAGGTGTTTGAGCGCCTCCCGGCGGGACAGGCCGGAGAGCTGGTCGGCATGCTGCTGGACGAAGCCGCGCACCCAGTCCGGGTCGGTCCGGGCGTGCTGGCGCAGCGCCCAGCCGATCGCCTTGCGGATGAAGAAGTCGCGGTCGTCCAGGTTGACCTCGATACAGCCGGCCAGCAACACCAGGTCGGTGTCACCCTTCGACGCCAGCTGGCAGATGATCGAGGTGCGGCGCAGCCACAGGTCGGCGTCGTCGGCCGCGGCCGCCGACCACTCGCGGATGACCGGCCGGACGGCGTCCGGCTCCGCGCGCAGGATCGGGCCGACCCGCCGGGAGGCGATCTCGTCCACGTAGTCCCACCACGCGCCGGATCGGATCAGCTCCCGGTACAGCGTGAGCGTCCCGGCATCCTGATGGTCGCGGTAGCGCCGGTAGCCGGTCAGCGCGACCGCGGCGTACCGCTCTTCCCGGTACTCCGCCTCGTCCCAGAGCGCCCGGACCGTCGCCTCCCAGCTGCCCCGGTCCGGCAGCGGATGTTCGGAGAACACCGCAGCCAGCGCTCTCCGGGTGGCCGGCGCGGGCACCCCGAGATAGGGCATCGCCGATTTCATGTAGGCCTGCATGCCCGCGGCCCGCGCCGGCTCGGCCACCGCCCGCAGGCCACGCCGCACCGCCGTCACCAGCCGGCGATCCGCGGCCCCCGGGCGGAGCGGGACTACGTTCATGTCAAATCACCGCCTGGGCTCGGCCCCCGAAGAATCAACGGGGAGAAGTACTAGTTGGCGTGGACGGTGCGGACCAGCAGCCTGATCGGCAGTGCGCCCGAGCTGACCGCGGCGGCGAGCGCACGCGCGGTCGTCTGGTTGAAGTTGCCGGTGATCTCGGTAGGGCCGGTGATGCGGTCCTGTACCTGCGGGGCGGAGATGACCCGGCCGTCCAGCACGAAGGCAAGCTGGTTGTGCGGGTCGTTCGGGGTGATCGTCGCGTTGTGCGTGCCGGTGTAGTCGGCGAACGTCCTCTGCGCGGTGCTGGTGAACTCGATCGTGATGGTCCAGCCGCCGGCGTTTGCGCTGAGCTGCGCGGTCGCCTTCTGGATGCCGGTGCCGTCGATGATCACGGGTTCCAGCAGCAGTTTCTGGCTGTTGTCCTGGTCGCAGGCGGCCAGCGTCCGGTTCGGCTGGTCGGCGGTGGCCGGGCGGGTGCAGTCCAGCGCGGCCAGCACGGCGGCGTCGGCGCCGGTCACGCCCGGATAGTCGGCGCCGGGGTGGCCCGAGCCGGCCGGTGCCGGGAAGGGGCCGGCCCGGACCGGCCGCAGGCGCAGCACCGTCGGCTCGCCGCTGGCCTTGACCTGGTCGGCGTCGGCGGTCGGGGCGGTCACGACGATCGTGTCGCCGGCGACGTCGACGGTGGCCGGCTGGACGTCCTCGGCGGCCAACCGGGACCGCAGCACCGCGGCGGCCCGCTGCAACTGCTCGGCGCTCGCCGGGCCGCCGCTGCCGGTGACCCCGGCGAACGTGACCGCGGTCGTACCGGCCGACCCGCCGGCACCGCCGGTGCCTGCCGAGGTCTTGTCCCCGGTGCAGCCGCCGACCGCCACGACCGCGAGGGCGCCGAGAACGGCGATCGCCCGTCGCCGGCTTCCGCTGAATCGCCGTCCGCCGCTCATCGCACCATCCTGTGAACTCGATCGCCCGGAGTGGAGCATTCTCCTCGACCCGTACCAAACCTCGCCGCGCAGGCGGGTCGGCTTGCCGGCATCACCGGAAAGCGCCTGCTCAGGCTGGCCTGAGCAGGCGCTTTCCAGCCTCTCGGGCGCCGAGCCGCCGACGTCGTGCCCGGGTCGGCTTAGTTGATCTCGCGGCGTAGCGTCCGGAACAGTCCGGCGGCGAGCGGAATCGCTACCCAGACGGCCACCGACACGGTGATCTGCGGAAGGTGTCCGGACCATTCGCCTTGGAGGACCCACTCGAAGGTGGTCGACGAGTCGATCCATTCGGCGAGCGAGCTGACCGCGTAGCCGAGCACCGCGAACGCGGCGGGGAGCGCGAAGCTCAAGGCGATGGCAGCAGCCGAGTTGTGGAACAGCGCCCCCAACGCCACCCCCATCAGGACGTTGAGGAGGACGTACAGCAGGTAGCCGAGGACCACGCCGAGGTTGAGGTTCGCGTCGAGCTCCCGGCCCGAGGCTGCCGCCGCACCGAGACCCGCGGCGGTGACCAGCCCGCCGAACACGACGGCGGCGGCGGCGAGCAGCAGCGAGACCGCGACCTTCGCGTTGATGACCCGGCTGCGGCGCGGCTCCTGGGTGAACGTGGTGAGGACGGTCCGCTGGCTCCACTCGCTGGTCAGCGTCAGGATCGACACCACGGGGAGCAGGATGCTGAGACCGACGCCAGCGAAACCGAGGTAGCTGGAATAGGTCTGGTCGATCTTCGCGGGGGCGAGTACCGGGGCCAGCATCATGCCGACCGTGGATGCCGCGACCAGGATCAGCAGCCAGCGGGCGGCGCGGGTGTCGGTCGCCTTGCGCCACTCGACGCGGAGCAGCCGACCGAACGGGATTCCGGCGAGGGACACCGGCGGCGACGGCGTGCCGGCGGTGCGGTCGGGGCGGGTCATCGTGGCGTTGGTCATGCTGCTGCCTCCGGCGCGTGGTCGGGTTTGGTGGCGGTGAGTGAGAAGAAGAGCTGCTCGAGGTCGCCCGCGTCGTCCTGGCGCAGCTCGGTGAGCGGCACCTGCTGCTCGAGCGCGATGCGCGCGATCAGCTCGGGGGTGACCCGACCGTCCGCCACGTCCACCGTGAAGGTCTGGTCCGGGCCCGGCCGGTAGTCGATGTGGGCGGCGCGCAGGGCGCGGGCCAGCGCCGCTGGCTCGGGCGTGCGCAGCAGCAGGCTGGAGCTGGCGAGCAGCCTGGCCAGCGGGCCGGAGGCGACGATCGCGCCCTGGGAGATGACGACGAGGTGGTCGACGGTGGCCTGCACCTCCTGCAGCAGGTGGCTGGACAGCAGCACCGTCCCGCCGCGGTCGGCGAAGTCGCGCAGCAGCCCGCGCATCCAGGCGATGCCCTCGGGGTCCAGCCCGTTCGCCGGCTCGTCCAGGATCAGCACCTCCGGCTCGCCGACGAGCGCCTGGGCGATACCGAGGCGTTGCCGCATGCCGAGGGAGTAGCGACCCACCAGGCGGTTGGCCGCGTCGGCCAACCCGACAAGGCCGAGCAGTTCGTCCACGCGGTGGGTCGGCATGCCGGCCATCTGCGCGGCGATCGTCAAGGTCGCGCGGCCGCTGCGACCGGCATGCACCGCGGACGGGTCGAGCAGGGTGCCGACCACCCGGGTCGGGTTGGGCAGCTCGACGAAGGGCCGGCCGGAGATGCGGGACGTCCCGCGGTCGGGCCGGGTGAGGCCGACGATCATCCGCAGGGTTGTGGACTTCCCCGCGCCGTTGGGCCCGAGGAAGCCGGTGATGGTGCCCGGTTCGCAGTGCAGCGACACGTCCTGCACGACGGGGGTGCCGCGGTAGCTCTTGCTGAGACTGGTTGCTGTGATCATGGCATCAGCGTGGCGGTGGGCGGGGTCTCCGCACATCCGGCGGCGGGCCACGACCACCCCGGCGGAAGGGCGCCCCACCAGGCCGCTGGGTACCGCCTTTCGTAGCGGTGCGGTCGACTTTCGGGGGGTGCCCGGCCCGCGGGCCGGCCGACTACGCTCAGCTCATGTCCGGGCTGCGCAGCGTCTTGGCCCGGGAACTGGTACCGGCGTGGCTACGTGACCCGGTCGACGCGGCCGGGCCGGACCCGGTCGGGCCCCGGACGGTGCGCGACTGGGCGGTCGACGTTTTCGGGTTCGTTCTCGCCGCCGCCCTTGGCGGGCTCACCCTCGCGGCGGAACTGTCCGACCGGGCCGAGCACTGGCCGACGACGCACATCGTGGTCGACGTCGCCTGCGGGTCGCTGGCCTGCCTGTCGTTGTGGTGGCGGCGACGCTGGCCGGTCGGCGTCGCGCTGGCCGGCGTCCTGCTGGGGACGTTCTCCATGTCCGCCACGGTCGCCGGGCTGGTCGGGTTGTTCTCCCTTGCCGTGCACCGTAACGTCCGGTCGACCCTGCCTGTCGCCGCGCTGTGGATCCCGACATCCCTGGTCTTTGTGGTCTACAGTGGACGGACCGACGCACCGTCGGTGATCCTGATCGCGGTCGCGCTCGCCGTCGCCACCACCGCGTCGGGCATGTTCGTCCGGGCTCGACGTCAGCTCATCCTCACGTTGCGCGAGCGCGCCCTGCGCGCGGAGGCGAACCAGCGGCTGCACGCCGACCTCGCCCGGACCGCCGAGCGGACCCGGATCGCGCGCGAGATGCACGACGTGCTGGCCCACCGGATCTCACTGATGGCGCTACACGCGGGTGGGCTGGAGGTCCAGCCGGACCTGTCGCCGGAGCACGTGCGGGAGACCGCCGGCCTGCTGCGCTCCACCGCCCGGCAGGCGCTCGAAGAGCTGCGGAACGTGATCGGGATGCTGCGTGAGGAGCCGGGGCTGGAGCCGGCGCCGGCAGCTCCGTCGCCGACGTTGTCGGACATCCCCCGCCTGGTCGAGGAGACCCGCCGGGCCGGTACGAAGATCGACTTCGAGATGCGGGTGGACCGCGCCGAGGCCGGGCCCAGCGCGCTGGGCCGCGACGCCTACCGCATCGTGCAGGAGTCGCTCACCAATATCCGCAAGCATGCCCGCGGCACGGCGGGATGGGTCCGGGTCACCGGTGCGCCCGGCAGCGGCCTGCACGTCAGCGTGCGCAACCGCCTGCCGGTCTACGCGCACGCCGGATCTGAGCTGCCGGGTTCCGGCGCCGGACTGCTCGGGCTGCAGGAGCGGGTGAGCCTCGCCGGCGGCACGCTGGTGCACGGCCCGGACGGATCAGGCGACTTCGTGGTGGAAGCCGAATTGAAGTGGTGAGGGTGCTGCTGGTCGACGACGACGCCCTGGTGCGCGCCGGGCTACGGATGATCCTGTCCTCGGCCGAGGACGTGGCGGTCGTGGGCGAGACGGACGACGGCGCCCGGGCTGTCGCCGCGGTCCGGGAACACCGGCCCGACGTCGTGCTGATGGACATCCGGATGCCCGACATGGACGGCATCACCGCGACGGCCGCGTTGCGCCGGCTCGACACACCGCCGCGGGTGATCGTGCTGACCACGTTTCAGGCGGACGAGCAGGTGTTGAGCGCGCTGCGGGCCGGCGCGGACGGGTTCCTGCTCAAGGACACGCCACCCGCGGAGATCGTGACCGCGGTGCGTCTGGTCGCCGCGGGTGAGGCGATGCTCTCGCCGTCCGTCACCCGCACGCTGCTGTCACACTTCGGCGACGCCGGGATGGCCGAGCGCCGCCGCGTCGGCAGGCAGCGGCTGGCTACGCTCACCGACCGCGAGCACGAGGTCGCGGTCGCGGTCGGGTCCGGCGCGTCCAACGCGGAGATCGCCGCGTCGCTGTTCATGAGCGAGGCGACGGTCAAGGCGCATGTGTCCCGCCTGTTCGCCAAGCTGGACGTCGCCAACCGGGTGCAGATCGCGATCGTCGTCCACGACGCCGGCCTGGCCTGACCCGGCGGCCCGCGGGCCGATCCAGTGCCACGCAGGGTTCGTGATCCCCGCTGCCGGCGCAGCGGCCGGGCCGCAGAACGGGCTGGCCGACCGGGCCGGGCAGCAGCCGGCACCGCCCGCCGACCGGCGCGCGCATCCATCTATCCACTATGGACAGTTTAATGGGCTGTTCCGGCCCGGTGCGGGACTTCCGCCTCTTCCCGCGACAGGGGCGGCGAGCGCAGGGTTGCGGTGCGGGAACACCACGCCACAACTCCCGGAGGCGGTTGATCATGCGTGCGCTTGTCTACCATGGACCAGGCAACAAGAGCTGGGACGAGGTGCCCGACGCGAAGATCGGTGTGGACACTGACGCCGTCGTGCGGGTGGACACGGTGACGATCTGCGGCACCGATCTGCACATCCTCAAGGGCGATGTGCCGGCCGTGACCGAGGGCCGCATCCTCGGCCACGAAGCGGTCGGCACGGTGACCGAGATCGGCGCCGGCGTGCGGAACGTCGCTGTCGGCGACCGGGTGCTGGTCTCCTGCATCACCGCCTGCGGCCGCTGCCGCTGCTGCCGGGACCGGATGTACGGGCAGTGCCTCGGCGGCGGTGGCTGGATCCTCGGCCATCGCATCGACGGCACCCAGGCCGAGTACGTGCGGGTTCCGTTCGCGGACAACTCGACCTACCCGGTGCCGGCCGGCGTGAGCGACGAAGAGGTCCTCATGCTCGCCGACATCCTGCCGACCGGCTACGAGGTCGGCGTGCTCAACGGCGCCGTCCGGCCCGGGGACACGGTGGCGATCGTCGGGTCCGGCCCGATCGGACTGGCCGCCATCCTCGGCGCGAAGCTGCATTCCCCCAGTCACGTGGTGGCCATCGACCTGGCTACCGGCCGGCTCGAGGCGGCCAAGCAGTTCGGCGCGGACATCGTCGTCAACAGCGGCACGGACGATCCGGTCGCCCGGGTCATGGAGCTGACCGACGGCCTCGGCGCCGACGTGACGATCGAAGCCGTCGGCATTCCGGAGACGTTCGAACTGTGTACCCGGCTGGTCCGCCCCGGCGGCCATGTCGCCAACGTAGGCGTGCACGGCAAGCCCGCGACCCTGCACCTGGAAGATCTCTGGATCAAGAACATCACCATCACGACCGGACTGGTCGACACCCACTCGACCCCGACCCTGCTGCGGCTGGTGGCCGCCCATCACATCGACGCCGCACAGTTCGTCACCCACCGGTTCGGCTTCGACGAATTCCTCGCCGCCTACGACGTGTTCGGCCACGCCGCCGACACCGGCGCCCTCAAGGTCGCGATCAGTCGCTGACCGTTCCCGCCGCGCCGCCGGGCAGTCCACAGTGGACTGCCCGGCCGAGCCGGCATGATCAGCGGCGCCAGGCCGACCGCGGGCCGGCACACGTGGACCGCAACAAGGGGGGACGTGTGACGGCCGGCAGCGTTGCCTCGTGGCTACCGGAAGGCTGCCCAGGCGGTTGTTGCGGCGACTGTGGTCGGTTCGATACGGCCCTCGAGGATGTCGGCGAGCACGGTGGTGAGTCGGTGGAAGACGAGGGCGCAGGACCCGACCAGCCCGTGTGCCGCGGTCGTGATCACGAGTGGTCGGTTGTCGGTGGCGGCGAGGACGACCGGACGGTACTCGTCCGGCAGGCCGGTGCGGACCTCCTCGGCTCGGCCAGCGAGTGATCCGGGGAACGGGTCGCCGGCGACCGGCGCCGTGATCGCCGCCTCTCCCGTGCCGGTCAGGTGACCGCCGAGCAGTCCGTACGAGCAGGGGTGACCGGGCTGCCTGGACACCCACTCCAAGCCGACCGCGGTGGCGAACGGCGGCTCGCCGAATGGCCAGTCCGGCGGCAGCCACAGCCGCCACCGGCCGGCCGGCAGCAGCGGTACGGACACGCGGCCATGATGCACGGTCGCGGATTGCGTTACAGCGCGGGGCGGGGTAGGTGGCATTATCGGGGTCGGTGACGAAGGAACCGCTGTACCGCAAGGTGAACACCCGGGCGCTGCGGGTGCACCACGGCTTCGGCGGTGACTACCGGCACCTGCGTCACACGGTCGGCGAGGTGAGCAGCGACCTGACCCGCGGCCCAATGGCGCACGGCGTACGCCGTGGGCTGGACTACACCCCGCTGTTCCGGTTCCTGCTCTCCAGGGTCGGCGCCGACTGGGACACCGTCCACAGCGAGGCGGTCGCCCGCCTGGACCGTCGCGAGCCGATCTTCTGGATGGTCGCCGTCGGCTCGGCGCCGCGCCAGCCGGTGGTCTGGCTCGGCGAGAGCGCCCGCTACAGCGGCCTCTACGTCGACGACGCCAACCGGCTCCGCATCGTCGACCCCACGCTCGGCCCGGAGAAACTCACCCCGACCTGCGCCTGCTGCACCCACACGTTTAACGGCGTCCGCCTCACCCGCAAGTACCAACCAGGCTGACCGAGGCCGATCAGCTGAAGCACCCCGTCACGCGGTCGGGCGGGTGGCGAGCCAGTCGCCGAGGCGGAGAAGTTGGTGCACCTGGTCGGTGGTCGGCAGGCCGGGATTGGTGCTCCAGGCCAGCGCGCGTTCGGCGGTGCGGGTCCACTCCGGGTGGTGTGTGGTCAGCAGTGCGGCAGCGGTGGCCCGATCGGTGGTCCAGCCGCCGTGCTCGACGGATTCCAGGGTGGCGGCGACAACCAGCAGTTTGCGGGCGGCGGCGCGGGCCACTGCGGCGATCTCGGTGGGGGTCCGCGCGGCGGCCAGCAGGGCGCGCCAGCGCTGGACGAGGGCGGCGGGGTCGTCGTTGAACCCGTCGGCGACCGCGCGCGATGGTCGACACGGCGGCAGGGTCGCGCGCAGGTCGGTGCCGGTCAGGCACAGGCAGTAGTGCCGCAGGAAGCAGCGCATGCCCAGGCCGGCGCGGTCGGCGGCCAGCACCTGCGCGAGAGTTGCCGAGGCCAGGCTGACCTCGCGGACCAGCCCGGCGTACCGCACCGACAACTCGCCACTGACCACGCCCGCCTCGTCCGGAATCACCTCGGACCGCCAGACCGCGACCAGGTCCAGGTCGGACTCCGGCGGCCGTGCCTGTCCGGTGGCGACGCTGCCGTACAGGTACACCGAGTGCAGCCGCGCGCCGAACACCGCCGGCAACCTGCCGGTGCAGTCGGCCACAGCCGCCCGGTACACCCCCGGAACCCGCTCGGCCGCCACGCCGGTGACGATCACACCGTCGACGCTGAGGCCCTCAGCCGGATCCCGGGTCACCACGCACCGCGGCGCCAGCCGCCGGGCCGGATCAACCGCGACCCCCGGGCCCGGCGAAACCCCATGTCCGCCATCTCCATCGCAGCTCACCCCGCCGACAACGTCGAAACACACGGTAGGCCGGCCGCGGACGATCAGCCCGTTCCACCTCGTCGCTACGCCTACGATCTCCCGATGGCGGGCGACTCACCTGACGACGCAGGCGCGGTCGCATCGGTTCGCGCGCTGGTGCTGGAGCATGTCGCGGCGTTCAACGCGCACAGCACCGCACGGCTGCTGGCTGGTCTGGCCGAAGATGCTGTCTGGGTGACCGGGCAGGATGTCGTGCGAGATCACGGCGGCCTTCGCGAGCTGTTCGACGACTGGCTGTGGAGCCTGGATCCGGAGCTCACCGTCCGCACGCTGGTCACCCAAGGAGATCGTGCGGCGGCCGAGCTGCGCGAGGATCTCGGTGTCGGCGAACAGCGGCAGAGCATGAGCATCGCGGTGTTCTTCGAGACCGACGCCGGCCTCATCAGATCGGTGAAGGTCTACCGCGAGGGCCGCGCCGACCTCGACCAGCGGCACTAGTCCGCTCCCCGGCCGGCACCCGCGCCCGTGGCCCGGTCTGCCCAAGCCCGCTCGGGGCCCGAGACCCCGGGAGGCGAACCATGTGGTCCGCCTCCCCGGGGCGTTGGCTGCTAGCAACTGCTTGTGGTGTCTCCGCTGTCTACGGTGCAGGTGTCTGATCCGAGGCCGCCGTTGGCGGTGTCGCCGCCAGCGCCGTCCTGCACATCGATGTCGTCGTTGCCCGAGCCACCGGCGGTGGTATCGGTGTCGCCACCCTCCACATCGGACACGACGTCGTCTCCGTTCTGGCCGTCCAGGTCGTCGTTGCCGGCGCCACCGTAGACCTGGTCGTCGCCGTTGCCGCCGTCGATGTCGTCGGCACCCGTGCCGCCGTAGATCGTGTCGTTGCCGTTGCCGCCGTTGATGATGTCGTTGCCACCGAACCCGCAGATGACGTCGTTGCCGCTGCTGCCGTTGATGGTGTCGTTGCCGGCAGTGCCGGTGATGGTGCAGCCGTTGGTGTTGTCGATGGTGGTGGACTCGGCGTCAGTGTTGTTGCCGGTGTCCGGATCTGCCTCGACCCCTGACGCCGCGGTGGTGGCGGTGATCGTGCCGGTCCCGGTTGGCTCGACGTCGACCGTGACCGTTGCCGACGCGCTGTCGGACAGGGTGCCCAGGGTGCAGGTGACGGTGGGCGCGGCGACCGCGCACGAGCCCTGCGACGGTACGGCCGAGAGGATGCTGCCGGCCGCCCCGGACAGGGTGGTGGTGGCGGTGACGCCGGTGGCGGCGCCGGGTCCGTCGTTCGTCACCGTGGCCGTGTAGCTGTAGCTGGCGCCCAGCGCCACCGGGTCGGCCGAGTCCGTCATGTCCACGGTCAGGTCCGGCGGGGGCGTCTTGGCGGTGTACGGACCCTGCGCGTTCTGGACACCGCTGTGGTCGAAGTTGGTGACGGTTCCTGGGGTCATCGTGGTGTCCGCCGGTGCGGCCGGATCCATCGCGAGCTGAACGCCGATGGTCGCCGCGCCGAACCAGAACAACGGCCTGGGGTCGAGCCCCGTCGCCGGGCAGTTGAGGGTCTTGGCGTCGACGCTCACCCCGCATCCGATGGTGCCTGGGCCGCCGTTCCAGGTGTAGGACGCCCGAGTGAATGTCGTGTTGCCGGGAGCCGTGAAGGTGATCTTGCCGACCGGATCGGCACTGCTGGAGTTGAGGCTGAAAGTGACCTCCCCGGTCTCGCCCGGCGCGAGAACCGTCACGGTCGGCTGGGCGATGGTGATCACGGCCAGGGCCGGGTTGGCTGTGACGATCAGTGTCGCCGCGATGATCGCAGCGCCGGTTCCCGTCTGGGTAAGGCGGCGAGACAGCGGCGTCGAGTGCGCAGCCCGCGAGGGGGGCGAGAGACAGTGTCGCATCGTAGGTTCCCCGCTTCTAAGTCGTTGAACTTCGAGACGATCGAACACACTACGCTGCGTGTCTCACTGATTACATCCCGTATTGGCGGGCTGTTTCCACAGTTTCGTGCTGCAGTAGCGTAAAATTCAGCAATTGTCAGGGTTTGACGCTCAGTGCGGCGAGCCCGGCGAGCGATCAGCGCGAATGATCAGGTCGGTCGTGTGGTGGGTGACGGAACCGTGGTTCGCGGTGGGAGACGTTGTTGATGAGTTCGCGTAGTTGGGCCGGCCGAAATGGTTTGGTGAGATACCCGGCGGCGCCGAGTTGGCTGAGGCGTTCGATCGTTGTGGGCGCCGCGTCGCCGCTTACGATGACAACGGGAATCGACTTCGTGTGGGTGCTGCTGCGAAGCTCGCGTAGTACCGTGTCGCCGCCGGTGTCGGCGAGGTTCAGGTCGAGCAGGATGATATCCGGTTGTTGGTCGGTGGCGAGGCGCAGCGCGGTCTTGCCGTCTAGTGCGATGTGCAGGATTACGGCTGGGTCTTTACTGAGGATGCGTTTGACCATTTCTATGGTCATCGCGCTGTCGTCGACGTAGAGCACGGTTGTCTCGGTGCTGCCGGCACGGTCGCCGAGCCGGTCTAGCATCAGCGCGGTGGCGGGTTCGGTAGCCCGGTCGTCGTTGAGTATGAGGATACCCACCGGCCGGTTCATGGCCGGCGCGACCGGGGCGGCATGCGTCGGGGGTGCGTCCACGTCCGCCAGTACGGCGAGGACCGCCGCCCGGAGGTGCGTCCGGCGTATCGGCGTCGAAACCGAGACCCGACCGGCAGGGGTGCGGATGTGCCGGGCGGCCAGTGCGGTCAGCGTGACGATCGGCGCACGGGGGTTGGCGCCGGCGAGGCGTACCAGGTCAGGAGCGGCATCCCGATCGTCGGCGCCGGTGTCGGCGATCACGAGGTCCATCCGTGGCCATCCGCTGGCGTGGTCAATTGCCCCGTCGACGTTCGCGGCGGTAACGACGTCGGCGCCCCAGGAGACGAGGTGACGGCGGACGGTCTCGACGACGAGGTCGTGTCGGTGAATCACCAGGACGTGGACACCGGCAAGTATTCTTGTGCCGGTTGCGGTCGGGTTGGTAGTACTGATCCGGGTGTTGATTGTGAAGGTGAACGTGGAGCCCTCGCCGACGGTTGACTCGACGCTGATGGCACCACCCATCTGTTCGGCGAGTCGCCAGCAGATCGACAGCCCCAGCCCGGTACCTCCGTGGACGCGGGCGGTGGAGGCGTCGGCCTGGGTGAACGGGATGAAGAGGCGTCCGAGCGCCTCGGTGGGAATGCCGGCCCCGGTGTCGTTGACCCGGATGATCAGCCGGCAGCAGGTGGCCGTGCGTTGTTGGGCTACCTCGACGGTGACCTGACCATGCGTGGTGAACTTGACAGCGTTGGCGATTAGGTTGACCAGAATCTGGCCCAGCCGTAAAGGGTCACCGTGGACGACGGCGGGTGTGTCCGGGGCGAACAGCGCGGCAAGGAGCAGTTGTTTTTCGGCGGCCTTGAGTGCCAGGATGCCTATGGCATCTTCAACGCAGGCGTACAAGTCGAATGGGATGTCTTCGAGTTCGAGTCGACCCGATTCTATCTTGGACAGGTCGAGGACGTCGTTGATGACGCCCAGCAGGTGGCCGCCCGCGGTCTGGACCGCGGTGGCGTATTCGCGTTGCTCGGGTGCGAGGTCGGTTTCCAACAGCAGGCTGGTGAAGCCGACTACGGCGTTCATGGGGGAGCGTATCTCGTGGCTCATGGTCGCCAGGAAGTCCGCCTTGGCGTGGTTGGCCCGCTCGGCGGTGGCGCGGGCCTGTTCCAGCTGCTCCTGGCGAGACGACAGTTCGGCGTGCAGCGCGAGCATGCCCCGGTTGGTTTCGTCGATTTCCAGACGCAGCGCTGTCGTTTCGATGTCGACGATCCCTGGGGTGGTCGCCTGCCGGTCGGCCGCCACCAGTGCGACGGCCAGCAGTTGCCGGGTGTCCGAGGCGTTCGCGGCCGCGTCGCTCAACGCTGTCCAGCTTGAGGTGTGCGGCGCTGGCGCCACCTCGGCGCTGATACTGACCACCTGTTCCGGCATCCCGGTGCTGGAGATCTGATGGGAGCTGACATCGACCAGATCGCACCGGAGCGAGAACGGGGCGGGCCCTACGCCAGGGCTGCCGCGAATGACCGCCTCGACCCTGGTGCGGTTGTGATCGGTAATGCGGGTGATCTGGATTACGGCCGGAGTCTGCGGGTGGCTGAGCAGCCCGGTGGCCGCCAGAGCCAGCCGGGCGGCAGGGAGTGGAGCGAGGCCGCCGGTTCTCGCCAGGTCGCGAACGCTCGCCCATCCGGTGTCGACGTCCTCGTGTGAACCGACCGTGACGGTGCCCAGCAGCGTCACGGTCGGGATGCCGGTCGTGTCGTGTTCCGCTACTGGTGGGGGCGCCCGGTCCGTCATGGCGTCACCTGGTTTCGCACTACTACGACGGTGGCGTCGTCGCGGTCGCGGGCGTGGTCGCGGTGCAGGGCGGCGGCGGTCACGGCCGGGTCGTGCCGGAGCAGGTCGGCGTGCGCGGTCAGGTCGATGCGGCTTTCCAGCCCATCGGTCCACATGACAAGTGCGGCAGCCACCGGCCACGGGTAGTGCATGATTCTGTTTGCCGGGGGTGTCTCGCGCATGCCCACGGTGCCGTTGAAGGGGACGATGCCGACCTGTCCGCCGCTGTGCATCAGGCGCGCGTTGACGTTGCCGATCGACAGACACCGTAGTTCGGCGCGGTCGGGCTCCAGTCGGCAGATCGCGACCGCGGCGCCGCGGGTGTCACGCATCGCGGCGTTGGCGTGCGCGAGGTAGCCGTCCAGGTCGGCCGGGTAGTCGGCGACGGCGCTGAGCGCGGCGTCCGCAGCGATGGAGGCGTGCACGCCGTGCCCGAGCCCGTCGACCACGGCGACCGTGAGGGCGCGCGGCTCCGCGATGACAGCCCAACCGTCACCGCAGGCTTCGTCGATCCCGACCGAGACACCGGCCCACGATCGGGGTCGCCGCTCCTCCCGGGGCCCCCTGGCGCGGCCGGCTTCGACGATCGCGAGGACGACTGTTCCGCGGTCCCGGCAGGTGTGAATGTCGAACGACGACGAGGCGTGGCGTACGGCGGCGAGGCCGCAACCCAGGCCCTTCGGCGCCGGCGCCCGGCCGGCGACGGCAGCAGCGACATCAGCGATTCCCGGCCCGCGGTCCACCGCGAGTATCTCCACCGCGGCGGGCGGCAGGGGACGGGCAAGGATCCATCCGCCCGGGTCGGCGTGCAGCAGCAGGTTGGTCGCAAGTTCGGTGGCGGTCTGGGCGGCGGCGGCGCTGAACGACGCGTCGGCGCGCAACTGGTCGGCGTATCCGCGCACTGCGCGACGGACCGCTCCGACGTCCGCGCTGTCGGTCACCATGAATCGCTGGTGACTGGACTGGCGTATCGAGCTTCTGGTCATCGCTCCCATTGGCTTATCACCACCGTGGTGCCACGGCCCGGCGTGGAGTCGATGGCGAACTCGTCGACCAACCGGCGGCTGCCCGGCAATCCGATGCCGAGGCTCCCCGCGGTGCTGAACCCGTCCTGCATCGCCAGGTCGAGGTCGGCTATGCCTGGGCCGCGGTCGGCGAAAGCCGCGCGCACACCCTTGCGCGCACCGGCCACCGTCTCGTCGATGGCCACGACTCCCTGGCCGTCGGTGGCGTACCGCAGTATGTTGCGGGCCAGCTCGCTGCCGGCGGTGACCAGCTTGGTCGTCGCGGTCAAGCCAAGCCCGGCCTGCTCGGCGGCCGACCGCAATGCGGATCGGGTCCGAAGCAGATCCGACTCGCCGGTGATGGTTACTGTGGAACTGGTGTGCCGGGTCCGGATCGGTTCAACGGCGATCGTCATCGCGGGCCCGCGTGCTGTCGTTGTCGCGTATCCGGCGGAGCCTGGCCAGGCCCTGCTCGGCGTCGAGCGCGGTGTTCACGTGTCCGAGCGATACGCCCAACTCGACGAGCGTGATCGCCACCGGTGGACGAATGCCGACAACGGTCGCGTCGGCTCCGAGCAGGCGCACCATGCCGATCAGGCGGGCGAGTACCCGGGCCACAAATGAGTCGACCACCGCCAACCCGCTGACGTCGATCAGCGCGCCACGCGCGTGTGTGCGCGCCACCTCGTCGGTGACCTCACGCTCGATCGCTTCGACTGAACTGTCGTCGAGATCACCCTGCAGGGTCACCAGGAGGTCCGGACCCAGCCGCATGATCGGCGCCACGCTAGGCATGCGCGCCGATGCGATCCCCGGAATCGACCCCCTCGCGCACCAACCGCAGCGCCAGTTGCAGTGCGTCCCGGAGACTGGTGCGGCTGCGTAGCCCACCTAGTTCGATACCCAGGTGCACCATGGACTGCGCCAGTTCCGGGCGTACGCCGCTCAGGATGCTGACGGTACCCATCAACCGCGCGGCCTCCACCGTCTTGAGCAGGTGCCGGGCCACACCGCTGTCGATCGCCGGTACGCCGCTGACGTCCAGGATCACGACCTCGGCTTGATCTACCGCGATCCGTTCAAGCAGGCTCTCGGTCAACCGGGAGGCGCGCAGGCTGTCCAAGGTACCGACTATCGGCAAGATCAACACCTTGTCCCATACCTGGATCACCGGGGTCGACAATTCCAGGATCTCGTCACGCTGCCGCTGCACCAACTGTTCCTGCTCGCGCCGCTCGGTCAGGTCCCGGGCCACTTGGACGAACCCGGTCAGCACACCCTGGTCATCGCGGATCTGGCTGAGTACCACATTGGCCCAGAAGCGGGTCCCGTCCTTGCGGATGCGCCATCCCTCGACCTCAAGGCCGCCCTCCCGGGCGACGGTGGCCATTTCCCGCGCCGCCGTCTGGGCTCGCGCGTCTTCCTCCGTGTAGAACATCGAGACGTGGTGCCCGAGCACTTCCTCCGGCGCATAGCCGGCCAACTTGACCGCGCCGGGATTCCAGAACTGCACCAGGCCATCGCGGTCCAGTCGGATCACCTGGTAGTCGGCGATGCCGTCGACCATCTGCTGCACGGCACGTAGCGCCTCCTCCTGCTCGCGCCGCTCGGTCAGGTCACGGGCCACCTTCACATACCCGTTCAGTTCCCCGGCCTGATCACGGATGGACGTCAGCACCACGGACTCCCAGAACCGGCTGCCGTCCTTGCGGACCCGCCACCCCTCAGCCTCACAACGGCCGGTGTCAGCCGCCGTACGGAGTTCCGCCTCGACCACGCCGGCGGCAACGTCCTCCGGCGTAAAAAACACTGATGCGTGCTCGCCGATGATCTCCTCAGCGAGGTACTGGGTAAGTAGTTGCGCGCCAGGATGCCAGCTGCGGACGTAACCCTTCTCGTCGAGCCGAATAACCTCGTAGTCGGTGATGCTGTCGATCATCTGGCCGTAGTACGAGGTGGACAGGTCCTCGACGGCGCCAAACTGGTCCTTCGACATGTTTCTTCCCCCGGACGAGCACATATTGTAATTTCAATATCACGCTCCGTAATCAGGTCCACAGTACGCTTCACTTCCAGGCTTCGGTAGTTCGGCCAAAACGGGCAACGGCTACCCCACTGACCGGCCGGTGGTGTTTTCCTGTTGACCAATCACCCTCGCTCCGCTCCCGGCTACCCGGCCGCGGCGGCGGAGGCGTTCGATGTGCTGTCCACGATCGACGTCGACCGGGGGGTCGGGTCCGGGCCGCTCCCGGTGCCGCCGTGCGGCGGCGTCGCCCGCGGGCGCGGCTGCCGCAGTTGGCTACGGTGGCCAAGGTCGCACCGCTTGGAGCGGGCGGCAGCGCGCAGGGGAGAGGGGCCAGGCAGCGATGCAGGCGTCGGAGGCCGCCCGGGCGGTGGCGGTGGCCAGGTCGACCGCCGCGTCACTTGGTCTGGCCGTCGACGACGCGATCCTTCTGCATGACTCGAACCGGCTCGCTCTGCGGCTGCTGCCGTGTGACGTCCTGGCCCGGGTGGCACCGGTAGCGCATCAGGCCGCACAGTTCGAAATCGAGCTGACGCAACGGCTCGCCGGATCCGGGAGCCCGGTGGGTGCGCTCGAGCCTCGAGTCGAGCCACGCGTCTACGAGCGTGCTGGCTTCGTGGTCACGCTGTGGACCTACTACGAACCGGCGGCGGCTCGAGCGGTCGCACCGGCCGACTACGCCAGTGCGCTCGGGCGGCTGCATGCCGGCATGCGCAAGCTCGATGTGCCTACCCCGCACTTCACGGATCGAGTCGAGCAGGCCCAGCAGCTCGTGGCCAGCCGGGACCGCACTCCGGCGCTCGCCGACGCGGACCGGGAACTCCTCGGCAACACGTTGCGACGCCTACGGCGACTGATCGGCGAGCGCGCCGGCGCCGAGCAGATACTGCACGGCGAGCCGCACCCGGGCAACCTGCTCACCACGAAGAACGGGCTGCTGTTCATAGACCTCGAGACGTGCTGCCGCGGGCCGGTCGAATTCGACCTCGCGCACGCGCCCGAAGAAGTCAGCGAGCACTATCCGGGCGTCGATCAAGGCTTGCTGCGCGAGTGCCGGATCCTCGTGCTGGCGATGATCACAATGTGGCGCTGGGATCGGGACGACCAACTCCCGAACGGGCGCCAGTTGGCCACCGAATGGCTCGACCAGATCCGGGCGGCGCTCGATCGCAGCGGCCTGGACACCGCTGGCTGACCGCGGATCGGAACCCAGCTCCGGCGGCGGTCCTCGGACGAGCGAGCTCGTGCTCCGGATGAACAGGAGAACTCGTCCGAGGACCGCTTTTCCGCCTTTCGGGCCCAGCTCAGTAAGGCCGTCGGACATTATCTGAGGTCCGGCGATAGAACCTGACTATGAGCTGTGCCGGCGCCTCGTCAGCACCAGCCGGAGCAGCCGGCGGCGAACCGCTTGAACGCCGCCCGGGTGTTCGGTCCGGCCATTCCATCGATCGGCCCGGGGTAACCCCAGCCGCCGTCCCTGAGCAGGCGTTGCAATGCCGACACCGTGCCGCTTCCGACGATGCCGTCGATCGCACCGGTGTAGCCCCAGTGCGCCTTGAGGTTGCGCTGGAACGCCCGCCAGCTGTTGGGGCCCAGTTCGCCGTCGAGCGTGTCGGTGTAGTTCCAGTTCGCCCGCAGCCAGCACTGCACCCACCGCGCCTCCGTGGTGTTGAGGCCGAGGTTTACCACCGCGTGCGGGACGACAGCCGCAGGGCTTGCCACCGGCCGCGAGGCCGGCGCGGGCGCCGCATAGCTTGTGGTCGCACTCGCCAGGCCCCCGGCGGCGATCCCGAGGGCGGCGGTGACACTGACAAGAGTCCTCGTCAATACACCAGATCGCATTCTTCTCTCCCTCCGCGTCGCGGGCATTCGACGCGGCTGACCCGCGCGTCATCGGTCGCGTCGATGCTCGCTCTGACGGTCGCCGCACATAGCAGCGACCGGAGTCGTCATGGCCGCTCGGGTCAGTGCGGTATCGGCAGATACTACCTCTTCACCAATATCAACCTCTTATGCCGGTGCTGTTTTTCGGTTTGCACATAAGCGCTTTCCCTAAAGGGAAACCGACTACCTCTTAACGCAGGATCACGGCCGGCCGGCAGGCATCCGGGCCGGTATTGCGTCGTTTGGGTTCGGTCCCGATCGCGGTGGCGAGTTGGCCCCCGGTGCGGGTGATGCCGTTGGCCAGGTGGTGTTTGCGCGGAGCCCGGGCGGCCTCGGTGGAGTTGGGCGCTGTCAGTCGAGCAGCCGGACCAGCTCGACCCGGGACCGGATGCCGAGCTTGGTGTAGATGTTGCGGAGGTGGTGGTCCACCGTGCGTGGGCTGAGGAACAGCTGGGCGGCTACCTCGCGGTTGGTGGCGCCGTGCGCGACCCGGCGGGCGATCTGCAGTTGCTGCGCGGTCAGCTGGTCGGCCGCGGTGCGGGTGGCCGGGGCGACCGCCTCGCCGGCCGCCCGCAGCTCGGCCCGGGCGCGGGCGGCCCACTGCTGGGCGCCGAACCGGCGGAACGTGTCCAGCGCCTCGTACAGGTGCTCGCGGGCCAGGGCGGTCCGGCGCTGCCGGCGCAGCGCGGTGCCGAACAGCAGCCCGGTGCGGGCCTGCTCGAACTCCGCGGCGGCGATGCCGTGCAGCCGCAGCGCCTCCAGGTAGTGCTCGGCCGCGGCCGGCCCGTCGGCGAGCAGCGCCTCGCACCGCGCGGCCAGGCCGAGCCAGCCGGCGTCGCCGGTGGCCCGCGCCCACCGCGCGTACCCGTCCGCGGCTGCCCGGGCCCGTCCGCGGTCGCCGCTGCACGCCGCCGCTTCGACGAAGTGCGGCGTGGTCAGCAGCCGGACAGCGAAGTGGGTGCGCCCGACGCCGGCGCTGGCCGAGGCGCGGAACCGGGCGGCGGCCTCGGCGGCCCGACCGTGGGCCAGGTGCAGCATCGCCTCGGCCCAGGCGGCGTACGCGGCGGCCAGGCCGAGCCCACGGGCGGTGGCCCGACCGGCGGCCGCCGAGGCCCGGTCCAGGCAGGTCTGCTCGTCGCCGGTGATCGCGTCCAGCAGGGCGAGCGCGGCCAGGTGGTGGCTGGCGCAGTTGTCCTGGCCGGTCTCCTCGGCCAGCCGCAGTCCCTCCAGCGCGCACGGCCGGGCGGACAGGTACCGCCCGGCGGCCAGCTCGGTGTAGACCAGCGCCTCCAGCGCCTGCGGGATCGAGGACACCGCCGCCCGGGCGCGGGCGGTGGCTACCGCGCGGGTGGCCGAGCTGCGGGCCGCCCGCGCGTCGCCCAGGATCAGCGCGGCGATGCTGGCCCAGATCAGCGCCGCGGTGTCGGTGCAGCTGCCGGCGAGGTCGACCGCCCGGCGCAGCGCGACCTGGGCGTCGGCCAGCTCCCCGCGGATCATCGCCGCGGTGCCGGCCAGGTAGTCCAGCACCAGCTGCACGTCCGGGCGGTCGCCGGGCTGCCGGATCTGCCCGGCCAACCGCGCCGTCTGCAGGTAGCCGGCGTGGTCGCCGGCCAGCGCGGCGGCCTGCCCGGCGCGCAGCACCGCCTGCACGGCCAGCGCCCGGTCGGACGGCAGCAGCTGCCGGGCGGCGGACAGCAGCGCGCTGTGCGCGGCGGGGATGTCGCCGTTGCGCAGCTCGATATCGCCACGCAGTAGCTCGACGCGGCCGCGCAGGTCCGGGCTGGTGGCCGCGCGCTCGGCCGCGTGCAGCAGCACCCGGGCCCGGTGCGGCTGGCCGGCCAGCCAGCCGTCCCGCGCCGCCGCGATCAGCCGGCCGGCCCGGGCCGGCCCCGGCAGGGACAGCTGCGCCGCCCGCTCGAACGCGACCGAGGACTCGCCGTACCCGCCGCGGCCCCGCACCTCGACCGCGCTGCCGGCCAGCTCGTCGGCCAGCGCCGGGTCCGGCGGCTCGGCCGACGCGGCCCGGTGCCAGGCGGCGCGGCCCGGCTGTGCCAGCCGCCCGTACACCCCGGCCAGCACCTGATGCGCCGCGCGGCGGTGCGCCAAGGGGGCGCTGTGGTAGACGGCGGCCCGGACCAACGGATGTCCGAAGTGGACGGTTGCGTCATCGACGTCGAGCAACCCGGCCCGCTGGGCCGGCTCCAGCGCGGCGAGGTCGACGCGGGCGGCGGCCGCGGCCAGCAGCAGCGTGTCGACGCTCATCTCCTCGGCCGCGGCGGCCAGCACCAGCAGTGTCCGGGTGGGCCCCGGCAGCCGGCGGACCCGGGCCAGGTAGGCCCGGACCAGTCCGCTGCCGGCCGGCAGCATCTCCGGCAGCGCCGCCCGTCCGGCCCGCTGGTCGCCGGTGAGCGAGGCCCGCAGCTCGACCAACGCCAGCGGGTTGCCGGCGGCCAGCCGCACCACCGCCTCGGCCACACCACCAGCCAGGCCGCCGCTGGCCGGGCCGCCACCGGCCAGGCTGTCGCCGACCGGGCCGCCACCGGCCGGGCTGTCGCCGACCGGGCCGCTGCTGGTCGCGGCGTTGCCGGCCAGGGCGAGGGCGGCTCGGGCGGAGACCGGGTCGAGCCGGCCGACCGGCAGCTCAGGCACACCGGCGAGCACTTCCCGGTACGCCTCCTCGGCCCCGCCCGCCCCGTCGGCCCTGCCTGCCCCGTCGGCCCTGCCGGCCCCGTAGGCACTGCCGGGCCCGTCGGCCCTGCCGGCCCCGTAGGCACTGCCGGGCCCGTAGGCACCGCCGGCGCTGCCGGCCTCGCCGGTGCGGGCGGCGAACAGCATGACGACCGGCTCGCCGGCCAACCGGCGGGCGGCGAAGGCCAGCGCGTGCCGGGACGCGGCGTCCAGCCAGTGCACGTCGTCCACGCAGCACAGCACCGGCCGGGACCGGGCCAGCTGGCAGACCAGCCGCAGCGTGGCCGCGGCCAGCGGCAGCCGGTCCGCCGGCAGCTGACCGCCCGGTTCCAGCGCGGTGGCCAGCGCGGCGGCCTGCGCGACCGGCAGTGCCGGCAGCGCGGCCAGCAGTTCGGTGACCGGCCGGAGCAGGCCGTGCAGCCCGGCCAGCGGGATCGCGGCCTCGTCCTCGGCGCCCTGGGTCCAGAGCACCAGGAACTCGCCGGCGGCGGCCGCGGTGGCCCGCAGCAGCGCGGTCTTGCCGATGCCCGGCTCGCCGACCAGCAGCGCGGCGCCGCCGGACCCGGCCCGCGCCTGATCGAGCAGGGTCGTCAGGCGTGCCTGCAGTTCGGCCCGGCCGGGCAGGACTGGCCGGCCGAGATCCGGCACCGTCACGACACACAAGTTACGCGTGAGTAACACCGGCCGGAAGTCGCCGTACCGGTCGAAACCGGCGAATCAGCCGATGCGCAGCACGAATCGCACGCCGCAGACTCGCGCCAGGAATTGCCGTCCCGCCAAGGAGGTCACATGCGCCGACTCGGTATCCCGGTCGCCGGACTGCTCGCCCTGTGTGCCGTACTACTCGGCCCGGCGACCGGCGCGCAGGCCGCCACCCGCGACCCGGTCGTCTTCGTGCACGGCTATCTCAGCACCAACTCGGTCTGGGACACCGCGGCCAGGACGTTCCAGACCGCCGGCTATCCCAGCTCGCGGATCTTCCGGTTCCAGTACAACTACAACCAGTCGAACGTGACCTCGGCGCGGCAGTTGCAGACGTTCGTCAACACCGTGCTGGCCAGCACCGGCGCCAGCAAGGTCGACCTGGTCAACCACTCGATGGGCGGCCTGGTCACCCGGTACTACGTCAAGAACCTGGGCGGCACCGCGGTGGTCGACCAGTGGGCGTCGCTGGCCGGCGCCAACCACGGCACCCAGACGGCGAACCTCTGTGCGTTGTTCGCGGCGTCGTGCCGGGAGATGACCCCCGGCTCGGCCTTCCTGCAGCAGCTCAACGCCGGCGACGAGACCCCGGGCGCGGTGGCCTACCGCACCTGGTTGTCGGCCTGCGACGGCGTGATCATCCCGTTCAGCAGCACCGCGCTGGCCGGCGCCACCAACACGGATGCCGGCTGCGTCGCGCACACCTCGTTCCCGTCCGACCCGACCGTCCTGAGCCAACTGGTCAACTACCTCGA
>Ga0307499_10000120_pt1 | contig 27916 bp, 26 predicted proteins | sample 13_S_MG_FD_201363 | JGI IMG/M metagenome (GOLD analysis project Ga0307499, IMG submission 201363) | Soil microbial communities from Populus trichocarpa stands in riparian zone in the Pacific Northwest, United States - 13_S | ecosystem: Environmental > Terrestrial > Soil > Riparian zone > Trees... | reverse complement strand
GGCCATCCGGCACCGCCCGGCCATCCGGCACCGCCCGGCCATCCGGCACCGCCCGGCCATCCGGCACCGCCCGGCCATCCGGCACCGCCCGGCCATCCGGCACCGCCCGGCCATCCGGCACCGCCGGGTCGGTCGGGACCGGCTCGGCCGGCACCAGTTCGACGGGACGGCCCGGTGCCGACTCAACTGCCGGCACCGCCGGCGGGTCGGCCGACGTCGACCGGTCCGCGCCCGCCTCGCCAAGCTCCGGAGCCGAAGCCGGAGCCACGGCGTCCGCCTCGGCGCTGGCTCGCGCGCCGAGCAGCGCGTCGACGGAACCGGGCAGAGCCGTCGGTTCAACCGGCGGCAGGCCGGCCGGCGTCGACCGGCCCGCTCCCGCCTCGCCAGGCTGCGGGGCCGGAGCCGGAGCGTCCGCCCCGGAGCCGGGGCCTCGGGTGCCGGGCAGCGCATCCCCGGAACCGGTCAACGCCGCTGGCAGCGCGGTCACTGTGGTTGGCTCGTCCACCGCCGCAGCGGCGGCTTCGGCCGCTGTCGACCCTGGTCCCTTGGCCGGCATCGACCCGCCGTCCGGGCGGCCGGCGGTCCCGGCGAACCGCTCAGCCCAGGCGGAGCTCGCCCTCCGCGCCGCAGCAGCGGACGGACCGCTCTCCGCCGGCTCAGCCGCCGGCGTCCCAACCGGACCCGCCTCGGCCGATGCGGCTTCCGACGGCGGAGCATCGGTGGCGCCCGACCTGCCGGTCCCGACCTCGGCAACCAGCCCCACCGCCTCGGCGCCCACCCGCTCAGCGCCCACCGAGCCGGGGCCAACCGGCTCGGGGCCCACCGACTCGGCGCCCGGCGTATCGGCAGGCCCGACAGCGTCGACCGCCGCGGCGGGGGCCTCGGCGTGACCCACAGTCGCTGGCACCGGACCGACCGGGCGCTGGGCAGCAGGTTCACGGGGGGCGGCGGCGGATGCGCGGGCGGCGGCGAAGAAGCGGGCCGGCCGGGCCGTGACCGTGGTCGGTTCGTCGGCCAGCGCGGGTGCGCCGGCAGCGGCCGGCTCAGCGGGTGCGGCCGCAGGCGTGACGCCGACGTCCTCCCAGGTGATCGGATCGTCCGCACCCGGACCCGCGGCGTGGCCGGCAACCGGGCCGGCGACCAGTGGGTCGACTGTCCCCGGGCCAGCCGCGTCAACCAGCCCCGGATCAGCCATCTGCAGGTCAGCGGCCCCCGGACCAGGCCCCACCGGATCGGCAACCTCCGGATCGACGCCCACCGGATCGGCGGCCTCCGGTTTGTTCACCGGGGCCGAGTCCGGGGCAGCCGCCTCCGGCGCGGCGTCGAGGTGGCCGTTCAGCTCGGCGGGCGGCTCCTCGTCGGTGGCCGCGCCGGCCTGTTCGTCCTGTACCCCCCGAACCCAATCGGGCGGCATCCACACACTCACTCAGGCACCGCCTCCGCGTAGCTGAGCCGGAGCGGGCCGTCATAGCCCGGGAGGGTCACCTCGCGCTCGTCCTTCACCTCGTAACCGAGCCCGAAATATTGCACGGCTTGCCGGTAGAGCGTGACGCCGGGCTGTCTGGCCAGCGCCGCTCGCAGGCGGGCCGCGTCACCGATCGCGGTCACCCGGAACGGTGGAGAGTAGGTACGGCCATAAAGCAGGAGAGTGTTGCCCACACACCGTACCGCGCCGGTGGCGGTCACCCGCTGCCCCATGATCGACATGGCGTCCGCGCCGCCGACCCAGAGCGCGTTCACCACCGCCTGCACATCCTGCTGGTGCACGATCACGTCGTCGGGGCGGGCGCCGTTGGGCAGCGCACCGTCAGCGGCCCGCGGCGCGTCGTCCAGCACCACGGTCAGGCCCGGGCCGCGCAGGGGTTTCAGCCCGACGCTGACCTCCAGCGGCGCGGCCGCGGTACGCACCGCGGCGACCCGGGAATCCCGGCCGGCCGCCTGTTTCTCCATCCCGTCGACCTGGCCCTGCAGGGTGCGCACCTGCTCGGTGGCGGCCCCGACGGCGCGCTCCTGGGCGGTGATCAACTGGGTCAGCTCGACCCGCCGACCGGACCGCAGGTCAGTGCCCCGCGCGGTCTCCGCGCTCGTCGCGAAGAGCACGCCGGCAAGCAATGCGATGACCGGTACCAGCGCCCGCCATGCGCGCTGCCCGGATTTCGAACCCGTGTCTTCCCCTGCAGCCATTGCCGTCTACGCTAACCCGGACGCAGCTCAGGAGGAGAACAGGTGCCGAAGTCCCGAGTTCGTAAGAAGGCGGCATATACGCCCCCCAGCAACGTCCTGCCCTCCGCGTCAGTCACGGCCAAGAAGAAGGCCCCCAGCCCGACCTGGTACCCGGTCGTCATGGTCACGCTGATGTTGCTCGGCCTGGCGTACATCGTCGTCTACTACATCGCGGTTGAGCGAGTTCCGATCATGAAGGATCTCGGCGCCTGGAACTTTGTGGTCGGTTTCGGGTTGATGGTCAGCGGCCTGGGCATGGCTGTCCGCTGGCGCTGAGCCAGCCCGGCCGGCGGCGCGGCGGTTGACCCGTCCGCCGGTTCGGCTCGTCCCGGCGCGGCCGGACGCGGGCAAAAGACAGCCCTGTTATTCGTCCCCATGGTTATCCACAGCTGTGGAGAACTCGGGGACGGAACCGGCCCGTCATCCACAGGACTAGGCCGAACGCCGTGTACAACCCTGTGGATGGGGTTGTGGATGAAGGTTCAGAGCAGTTCGAGGATCGTCGCGTTGGCCATCCCGCCGCCCTCGCACATGGTCTGCAAGCCGTAGCGCAGGTCGTTGGCGCACATCCGATGCACCATCGTGGTCATCAGCCGGGCGCCCGAACCGCCGAGCGGGTGGCCCAGCGCGATCGCCCCGCCGGCCGGGTTCAGCAGCGCCGGGTCGGCCCCGGTCTCGGCCAGCCAGGCCAGCGGCACCGGCGCGAACGCCTCGTTCACCTCGAACGTGCCGATGTCCCCGATCGCCAGCCCGGATCGCTTCAGCGCCTTCTCGGTGGCCGGGATCGGTGCGGTGAGCATGATCACCGGGTCGTTCGCGGCCAGCACCGCGGTGTGCACCCGGACGATCGGCCGCAGCCCCAGCTCGGCCGCCTTCTCGCTGGTGGTGACCAGCAGCGCGGCGGCGCCGTCGGAGATCTGCGAGGACGAACCGGCGGTCACCACGCCGTCCGGCTTGAACGGGGTCTTCAGCGTGCCCAGCGAGGCCAGCGAGGTGTCCCGCCGGATCCCCTCGTCCAGGCTGACCAGCCCACCGCCGTCCACCGGCACCGGGGCGATCTCCGCCTCGAACGCACCAGCGTCCTGCGCCGCGGCGGCCCGGGTGTGCGAGCCGAGGCTGTACTCGTCCAGCTGCGCCCGGGACAGCTGCCAGCGCTCGGCCATCATCTCGGCGCCCACACCCTGGTTGAACATCACGTTGTCGTACCGCGCCAGCAGCTTCGGGCTGAACGGGAGGCCGACGCCCGACCCGATCGAGGACGCCATCGGCACCCGGCTCATCGACTCGACCCCGCCGGCCACCACCACATCGCACTGCCCGGCCAGCACCGCCGCGGCGGCGAAGTGCACCGCCTGCTGGGATGAGCCGCATTGCCGGTCGAGCGTGGTGCCGGGCACCGACTCGGGCCAACCGGCGGCCAGCACCGCGTTCCGTCCGACGTTGAAGGTCTGCTCGCCGACCTGGCTGACACAGCCCCAGACCACGTCGTCCACCATGGCGGGATCGATGCCGGTGCGCTCGGCGAGCGCGGTCAGTACGTGCGCCGCGAGATCCACCGGGTGGACGCCGGCGAGCGCCCCGTTCCGCTTGCCGACCGGGGTCCGGACCGCCTCGACGATGACCGCATCGCGCATGGTTACTCCTCGGTAGCCTGACCGAATCGTACGCTGGCGGGGTGCAGTGGACACCCCGCCCGGTGGAGACCGCCGGGGCCGCCGTGATCGCGCTGATCGCCGCCGGGCTGGCCGCCACCGCGGACCCGGCCGGCCGCCTGCTGTTCGCCCTGCTCGCGCTCTGGCTGGCCGGGCTGGTGGCCACCGACCTGCTGCTGCGCCCCCGGCTGCGGGCCGACGGCGCCGGTCTGCAGGTGCGCACGTTCGCCGTCCGCGGCCGGCTGCCCTGGTCGCAGGTGCAGCGGGTGCGGGTAGACCAGCGCTCCCGGTACGGCCTGACCGCGCGAGCGCTCGAAGTGGACGCCGGCGACCTGCTGCTGGTGATCGGCCGGCGTTCGCTCGGCGCCGACCCGCGGGACGTGGCGGCCACCCTGAACGAGATCCGGTACGGCCAGGCCGGCCAGGCTAGCCGACCAGCCCCGGGGTGAGCGTCGCGGTCAACTGGCTGGTCCGGAAGATCACCAGCGCCACGATCACGGCCAGGATGCCGCCCAGCGCCAGGATCTGCACCGACGTCCGGTTCGGCCCCTTCGGCGCGTAGACCAGCGCGACCGCGCTCAGGCCGCCGACCACGAAGCCGCCGAGGTGGCCGAACAGCGAGATGCCCGGGGTGAAGCTGAAGGCGAAGTTGATCCCGATCGTGACCAGCATCGGGCGCAGGTCCAGGCCCATGTTGCGGGCCACCACGACGACCGCCGCGAACAGCCCGAAGATCGCGCCGGACGCCCCGGCCGCGCCGCGGGTATCGAACAGGTAGACGAACAGCGACCCACCCAGCGCGCTGAGCAGGTACACCGACAGGTACCGCCAGTAGCCCAGCGCCCGCTCCAACTGGGGGCCCACCACCGCGAGCGCGACCATGTTCAGCGCCAGGTGCAGCGGCCCGATGTGCATGAACGCGGAGCCGATCAGCCGCCAGTACTCGTGGTCGACCGCCACCCGGAACGGATCCAGGGTCAGCTGGTCGAACAGCTTCGACTCGGTGTTGTGCTGGATGCCGCCGGTCGAGGTGGCCGCGGTCGCGATGAAGGCCACGATGTTCAACGCCGCCAGCACGCCGGTGACCAGCCCGGTGCGCGCCACCACCCGGCCGCCGTAACGGGTACGCGGCTGCCGGGTGGTGGCCTGGCCCTCGGCCACACACGTCGGGCACTGGAACCCGACCGCGGCCGGGCGGAGACAGTCCGGACAGATCGGCCGTTCGCACCGGGTGCAACTGACCCAGGTCTCCCGCTCGGCATGCCGGTAGCAGCGCGGCGCGGCCTGGTAGGACGGCGTCCCAGCGGTCATCGGGGGCCTATCGAGCGCGGTCGGTGCGGTTCGGGCTGGTCATACCACCATCATGACTCGCGCTGCTCCACGGTGATCGAGTTGATCGTGACGTCCTGCACCGGACGGTCGTTCGCGCCGACCCGGGTCGTCGCGATCGTGCTGACCACCTTGCGGCTCTGCTCGTCCGCTACCTCGCCGAAGATCGTGTGCCGGCGGTTCAGGTGCGGCGTCGGGCCGACCGTGATGAAGAACTGCGAGCCGTTCGTGCCCGGGCCGGCGTTCGCCATCGCCAGCAGGTACGGCCGGTTGAACGCCAGCTCCGGGTGGAACTCGTCGCCGAACTTGTAGCCCGGGCCGCCCATGCCGGAGCCCAGTGGGTCGCCGCCCTGGATCATGAAGCCGTCGATCACCCGGTGGAAAACCGTCCCGTTGTAGAGCGGGGCGGTGGTCTGCTGCTTGGTCTTCGGGTCGGTCCACTCCCGGCTGCCCTCGGCCAGCTCGACGAAGTTGCGTACCGTCTTCGGGGCGTGGTCGGGGAACAGTTGGAGCACGATGTCCCCGGCTGTGGTGTGCAGGGTCGCGTATAGGGCGGTGGCCACCGAGGGGGCTCCTTCGGTTGGGTGGCTGTGACACGGAGGAAACCCGGCCATCCTCTCACGGGGGATTTGCCGGCCGGTCGGCTGGGACGGAGGACGGTAATGCGGCGGAGCAGACGATCCCGGCGCCCGATATCGATGCGCGGCACCTTGACCGCGGCCGGCGCGCTGGCCATCGGCCTCTGGCTCGGCATCCTCGCCGGCCTGGCCACCCGCCCCCGGCGGCAGCAACCCCCCGAACCCCCGCCGGCCTGACCACAGTCACTCGCCGGGCCCGCGCGCCGGCTGGCCAAGTCCCGGGCCCAGCCCGACCACGGCCAGCCGGCCTCGAGCTCGGCCCGGCCACGGCCGGTCGGATCACAGGCCGGCCGGACCACAGGCCGGCCGGACCACAAGCCAGCCGGGGCACAAGCCGGCCGGACCACAAGCCGGCCGGGGCACAGGCCGGTCGGATCAGAGGCGGGTCGGATCAGAGGCGGGCGACCACGTAGCCGGCGAGTTCGCGGGCCTCCAGCGAGATGCGCTGGTTGATCCGGACCACGACCAGGGCCTTGCCCTTGCTCACCGCCAGCATCGCGCCGGTCGGGGTGAGCGCGACCACGCCGCCGTCGCCCACGTTGCTGACCGGGTTCGCGCCGCGGCCGCCGAGCGTGATCGCCCTGGCCTGCGCGGCCGTCGCGGTGGCCAGCACGCTGATCTGGATGTCGACGGCCTGCTCCCCGTTCGGCCGGTAGAACGAGCAGCCCGGGTATGGCCTGGTCGGCGTGACCGTGCTGTGGTCGATGTGCTGCCCCACCGTCTCGGCCACCTGCTCGGACGCCAGGTACGGGCAGGTGCCGACGACCGGCGAAGGCAGCGTCGTGGTCCGCGGCCGGGTCACCGTCGGGCGGGGCGCTGCCGGGGTGGTCGGCCGGACGGTCGGCACGGCGCTGGTAGCGGTCGGCGCCGCGACCGCGCCGTCAGTGCTCGCCTGCTGGCAACCGGCGAGGCCGGCCGCGACCAGCCCGGCCACCAGCGCGGCCGCCCGCCGGGGTGGGATCCGCAACACAGCGAACCAGCCTAAGCGGCACCGGCGTCCGGGCCAGCGCCGGGGGCGTCGATTTCTCGCGGTTGGCTACTTCCGTTTCACCCGTTGCCGGCCGCCGCCCTCGCGCCAGAAGTCGATCACCAGGTGGTCGGCCGGGTCGCCGAGCCCGGTCAGCACGACCTCGGTGATGTCCAGCCGGAACACGTGCGCCGGGCCGGGTGGGTGCTCGCCACCGGCCAGGTAGGCCTCGGCCTCGGCGGCGTCGGTCACCTCGACCGCGCGGCCGGCCAGCTTCGCGTCACCGGCCCAGCTGGCCGGGTCTTCCGGCGCGTCGGGCGAGCCGGCGTGCAGCGCGAACCGTGCGTCGCGGCGCAGGTCGAGCGCCTTCCGGGCGTCGGGCATCGACCCCAGCCACAACCAGTCGCCGTTGCGGGCAACCTCGATGCCGCTGACCCGGGGCGAACCGTCGGCCCGGATCGTCGCCAGCACCTTGTGCTTGTGCTTGGCGAGGATCGCCCACACCCGCTCCGCCAGATCCGGCTCCGCCGCCGCGATTTCCGTCCAGTTCGCCATGCCGCGCATGCTGCCGGACGGCACCGACAGAAACCGGCCCCGGTCACGCGCAGCGCGACCGGGGCCGGAGCACAGCCCGATCCGATCAGTTGGTGCAGCCCGAGGTCGGCAGACTGCCCGGGCTCGGCACCGAGGCGCCGTCGTAGAGCGCCAGCAGCATCCGCTGCGGGCACCGCAGCGAGCCGCTGACCCGGATCTGCAGGTGCAGGTGTGGCCCGGTGGCGTTCCCGGTCGCGCCGGTGTCGGCGATGAACTGGCCGGGCGAGACCGACGCGCCACTGCTGACGTGCCGGGCGCTCAGGTGGCAGTACGTGTACTGGGCGCCGTCGCGGCCGGCGAGGATGATCCCGATGCCGCAGTCGCCGCCGGCGAACGAGACCGTCCCGCTGGTGATCGCGAAGGCGTCGGTGCCGGTGCCGACCGGCAGGTCGATCGCCGGGTAGTCGTGGTGCGGGTCGTCGTACTCGGACCGGGGCAGCGCGCCGTGCGGCAGCGGCAGCCGGTAGCTGCCGGTACCGCCGCCACCGCCGCTGCCGCTGGCCAGCGAGGACCAGGTGTTCGGGCCGATGACGCCGTCCACCGCCAGGCCGTGGCTGGACTGGAACGACCGGGCCGCGCTGTTCGTGGCCGGCCCGAAGTCACCGTCCACCGAGAGGCCGAAGCCGTACTTGTTCAGCAGCCGCTGCGCGCCCTTCACGGCCTCGCTCTTGCTGCCCTGCTGCACCTGGACGATCAGCTTCGGCCAGGTCAGCGGGCCGACCTCGCCATCGGCGCTGAGCCCGTTGGCGGCCTGGAAGGACTTGACCTTGGCCTCGGTGTTCGGGCCGAACTCGCCGTCGGCGGTGGTGGCGTAGCCGCGGGCGGTGAGCAGGTGCTGGACGGCGTAGACGTTGGCGCCGGTCTGGCCGCGGCTGACATTCGGCCAGGTCGCCGCGGACGCGTTGGGAGTTCGGATGGTGATGCCGACAGCGACCGCCGACGCGACGGTCGCTATGGCTACGAGCACGAGCAGGGCCCGTCTCATGCGGATACCTCCAGGAAGCACGAGCCGCGACCCTCCCCCTACGGACGCAACCGTGCGATGTGGACAGTTCGGGCGCACCGGAGCGAACGGGAGACTACGGGCGCCGGTGCAGGCCGTCCACAGAGGACAGCCGGAGTGTTATGCAGGTTCGTCGGGAATGATGCAATCGGGTGACTTCACCGCATCTGCTCTTGTAATCCAGGCGGCACGGGCGCAGCGTGTCGGGCGCTCATGACCTTGGGGGGAGCAATGGTCGTTCCGCCGAACTCCGGAGGCTTGATGCACCCGTCCGTACCATCCGAACCCCGGACGCGCCGCGGCTCACGGGCCGTGCTGACCGCTGTCCTGGTGCTTGCCACGGCCGTCCTGGGCGTCGCCTTCGTCGGCGGCACCGCCGGTGCGGCGACCAGCAGCGACACGATGCTGATCCAGCGCGACCTGAACGGGCTCGGCTACAACGCCGGCACCGTCGACGGCGTCCAGGGTCCGCAGACCACCGCCGCGGTCAAGGCGTTCCAGCGTGATACCGCGATCACCGTCGACGGCGTCGTCGGGCCGACCACGACCAGCGCGGTCAAGGGCAAGGTCGGCCAGGTCCAGCAGGTCGCCGGCAGTTCGCCGGACGGCGACTTCGGCCCCAACACCACCGCCGCGGTGAAGGCCTGGCAGACCGCGCACGGCCTGACCTCGGACGGCATCGCGGCGACCAACACGATGGCCGCGATGCGGATCACCCGCGTGGTCGTCACCGGCGGCACCTCGGCCGCGAAGATCGAACGGGTCATCGCGGTCGCCAACACCCAGATCGGTAAGGGCATCACGTACGCCTGGGACGGTGGCAACCGGTTCGGCCCGACCTACGGGGTCTGCTGCAGCCCGGCCGGCTTCGACGACCGCGGCCGGTTCGGCTACGACTGCTCGGGCCTGATGCAGTACATCTTCTGGCAGGGCACCGGCGTGGACGTGGGCGACTGGAGCGGCGCCCAGTACGGCAAGGCCACCCGCGTCCCGGTCGCCCAGCGGCAGCGCGGCGACATGCTGTTCTGGGGCGACGGCACCAGCACCACCCACGTCGCGCTCTACCTGGGCGGCGGCCAGATGATCGAGGCCGACTCGCCCCGCAACTCCACCAGCGTGCACCAGACCGCGGTCCGCACCAGCGGCCTGATGCCGTCCGCCGTCCGCATCTTCAGCTGACCGCCCCATCTCCGGCCGGGCCCACCCAGGGTGGGCCCGGCCGCCTCACGTCCTGGACATCCAGGTGCCGACCTCACGGTGCCAACCGCCAGAGGGCCTCGATCGGCATCGCCCGCAGCCGATCACCGAACGGCAGCGTCTGCCGGCCGGTGTAGAGCACATAGCCGGCCACGAACCGCGAGCCGACGCGGCTGGCCAGGTGGCGCAGGCCGGCCAGGTCCTCGGTCCGGATCGTCGCGCCGGCCTTCACCTCGACGCCGACGATGCGGCCGTCGGCTGTCTCCAGGACCGCGTCCACCTCGACGCCGTCCCTGGTCCGGTAGTGGTGGAGGCGGGCCCGCTGCTCGTTCCAGCTGAGCTGCCGGGCGAGCTCAGCGAGTACGAAGTTCTCCACCATCGGCCCGGCCGCACCGCCCGGTTCGCCGAGCCGGACCGCGTCCTGGCCGAGCAGGTGGCAGGCAACCCCGCTGTCCACGTACGCCAGCTTCGGGGTGCCGATCGCGCGCTGGGTCGATCCGGCCGACCAGGCCGGCACCTCCTTGATCAGGAACACCGCGGCGAGCAGCTCCAGGTAGCGGGTCAGCGTCGTCCGCGGGATGCCGGACCGGGCGGCCAGCACGGCCGGCACCAGCAGACCGCCGGACCGGCCCGCCAGCAGCGCCAGCAGCCTGCGCAGCTCGCCCCGCCGTTCGATCAGGGCGAGCTCCGAGACGTCCCGCTCGATCAGCGTCGACAGGTACGAGTCGAAGAACGCCACCCGCCGGCGTGGCGGCCGCCGGACCGCCTCCGGGTACCCGCCACGAACGACCCGGTCCAGGTAGTCCCGCCGGTTGAGCTCGGACCGGAATTCCAGCGCCGGACCATGCGCGAAGGCAGCGTCCACGAACCGGTCCGGGCCGCCATCGATCTCCCCCTGTGAGAAGGGCCAGAGCTCGAAGATCTCCATCCGGCCCGGCAGCGCGTCCGGCAGGTCACGCAACGCGAGAATGCGGGCGGACGCGGTGAGCAGGAAGCGGCCCGGCCGCGGGTCGGAGTCGACCACGACCTTGATCGCCCGGAACAGCTCCGGCGCGAGCTGGATCTCGTCGATGACCATCAGCCCGTCATGCTCGACGAAGCCGGCCGGATCGTCCCGCGCCGCCCGCAGTGTGGCCGGGTCGTCCAGCAGCCGGATCGCCGGTTGGACGGCCGCCGCCGCGGCGAGCTTCGCCAGCGTGCTCTTACCCACCTGGCGCGCCCCGTTGATGGACACCACCCGGGTATCCGTCAACGCCTCGGCGACCTGGGCCTCCGCCCGCCGAACAACCAGCTCAACCCGTCCAGCCACGCCTCCATTGTCCACCTGAGTGGACAGTTAGCCGCTACCTCCGTGGGCATCTAGCCGCATGATCCATGGGCACTTAGCCGCCCGCGGAGGCGACCAGGTCGGCCACTTCCCGGTCGCCGCCGGCGCCGACCGACCGCCCGTGCGGCCCGGCCCTGCGCCGGGCCGGGGCGGGCCGGGCCGGGCCGGCGCCGTCCGCGGGCGTACCTGGCCGGGGCCGTCACCGGTCGATCTCGGCGGTGTCGCGCAACACCGGATACGCCAGCGCGGCCCGGATGTGCTGGGTCAGCGTGACGGCGGTGTACGGCTTGTCGAGGTGGCCGATGGTGCGCCCAGGCGGGCCGATCTGGCCCACCACTCCATGGGTGTACCCGGAAGTGAACAGCACCGGCAGGTGTGGGTAGCGGTCGGCAAGGCGCTCGGCGAGCTGGACACCGTTCATCCCCGGCATGATCACGTCGGTGAGGACCAGGTCCACCCCCTGGCAGCGGTCCATTGCCAGGGCCTCGTCGCCGTCCCGGGCGGGCACGACGGTGTAGCCGGCACCCCGCAGTATCTGCTCGCTCAGCGCGCGTACCGCGTCGTCGTCCTCGACCAGCAAGATCGTTTCATTGCCGCGGGCCACGCCGATGCCCGGTCCGGGCCGCACGGTCTCGTCGTCGCCGCCGAGTACCGCCTGCCATGGAATGGAGACCTTGATCGTGGTGCCCACACCGACCTCCGAGTAGACGGCGATGTGACCGCCAGCCTGCTGGACGATGCCGTAGACGGTGGACAGGCCGAGGCCGGTGCCCTTGCCGCGCTCCTTCGTCGTGAAGAACGGTTCGAACAACCGGGTCTTGACCTCGTCGGTCATGCCTTCGCCGGTGTCGGACACGGTCAGGACGCCGTACCGACCGGGTCCGAGCTCGAGATAGCGCTGGGCCTCCGCGCCGCTCAGCTCGATCGAGCCTGTCTCGATCATCAGCTGGCCGCCCGCTGGCATCGCGTCTCGCCCGTTCACCACGAGGTTGACAAGCACCTGCTCCAGCAGGCCCCGGTCGGCACTGACACACACCGGCTCCGCGGCCGGTGTGAACGTCAGCCGGACGTCTTCGCGGATCAGCCGCTGCAGCATGCCCTCGACGCAGCTGACGACCTCGCTGAGGTCCAGGCTCTGTGGCCGGACGACCCGCGTGCTGGAGAACATCAGCAGCTGCCGGATCAGCGTGGCCGCCCGCTCCGTCGCCGCCCTGATCTGCTCGGTGTAGCGCCGTTCCGGGCCCGGTCCGTCCGGACCCTCCAGGAGCATCGCGGCGTAGCCGTCGATGACCGTCAGCAGGTTGTTGAAGTCGTGCGCGACGCCGCCGGCCAACTGGCCGACCGCTTCGAGCTTCTGCGCCTGCCTGAGCTGCCCTTCCAGCCGCCGCTGGTCGCTGATGTCGGTCGTCATGGACAGCATGCCGGCCGGCGCACCGTCGGGATCCGTCAGCGGCGTGATCGAGGAGGCGACGAACACGTCGTGGCCGTCGCGGTGCCGCAACCGAAAGCGCTGCCGCCTCCCGACGCCGACCCCGGCGGCGTGGCGGCGGAGGTGGTCCGCCGAGCCGCTACCGGCCCCCGCGGGCCCGGTCATGGCCGCCGCCAGTTGCCCGACGGTCTCGTCGACCGTGTCGACGGTGGCGACGTCCCCGATCAGATCCGCGACCAACTGGCCGACGATCGTCCCGTCGAACGGGCAGCCGACCAGCTCGGCCCACTGCCGGTTCGCGTACGTCACCCGACCGTCGACGTCGGTCATGAGGACGCCCTCGCTGGTCGTCTCGATGATGCGCCGGTGGTGTTCCTCGCTGTGCCGCAACGCGCGCTCGCGCTCGTCTCCGCTGTGCCGCAGCGCACTCAGATGCCGGGCGAGGGCGAGGCTGACCGCCGTGACCGCCGCGATGCCGCCGAGAAAGAGCGCTTGCTCCCGACTCCACCAGAGCCGATCCGGCCAGCTCAACAGCAAGCTCAGGACGGCGACGTAGGCACCCACCGCGGCGACCGCGCGGGCGTTGCCGGCGACCGCGGTCAGGCACGGCCCGACGGTGAGCAGGCCGATCAGCACCACCCCGGATCCGGCGACCAGGTCGTATCCGGCGATCAGGGTCACCACGGCGACAGCGAGCGCTACCGCCCGCCCCCGTGACAAACCCCCGGGGGCAGCGAGCCACGACGATCCGCTCACGGCTGCCACCCCTCCAGAGTCATCAACTGACTCTGTGTTATCTCCGGCTACTCTACGCTAAAGCCTCCTCCCCGGCGGCGGCGTCCTGCGCCGCCGCCGGCCGCACCTGTGGGTCTACTTCGATCAGACGGTCGGGTCGGGCAGGATCTCCCGGACCTCCTGCGCACAGCGGCATGCGACGGCGAGCTTGGCAGCCCACTTCAGCGCCTCCGCGCGCGTGGGCACGTCCACGACCGAGAACCCGCCGATGACCTCCTTGGTCTCCGGGTACGGCCCGTCGGTGACCATCCCGTCGGTGCCCACGATGCTGGCCCGCTGGCTTTCCAGTCCGGCGCCGTACACCCACACGCCGGCGTCCTCGGCCTCCCGGACCACCTCGAGCGCAGCCTTGGCCACGTCCGGCAGATCCTCCGCGGGGAAGCGCATCGCGCCGTCATCGAACGAAATCAGGTACCGCGGCATCGCATTGGCTCCTTCGTCCCCGGCAGCCCCCTCCGGCCGCCTCTCCCCTGCTCTACGAACACCCATCCCCGATTCCGACACCCACCCCAGAGATTTCACCCGCGATCGGGCCGTCTCGGGGTCCGCAGGCCCTCGGCCTCGCGGCCAACATGACAGACACAGTGGCGAGCCCCCTGGCCGCGAGCAGGGAACACCCAAGTCCGTGAGCGGACGTTGCAGCATGCGAACCGCAACCGGCCGCACCGCAGGATTCCAGGGGGCTCGGCCCCCTGGGCGAGCATGGAGCGAACCGGGCTCGAGCGTTCCGCGAGCAGAGTTCACCCTGAGCGTGCGAAGCGGACGCTGCACCATGCGAACCGCCGCCGGCCGCACCGCGGGGTCCGCGGGGGCTCGGCCCCCGCGGCCAACATGACGGACGCCAAGGCGAGCGTCCTCCGCGAGCAGAGTGCACCCAAGTCCGTGGAGACGGGGGGACTCGAACCCCCAACCCCCGCCTTGCAAACGTCCGTCGGACGACCCTGGGTGTCCCGTCCGTCCCCTTCTAGCTGGGCGGCTTCCCCACCGAGCACCAGCGTCACCCAACGGCCGGTGGGAGGTCTGCTGACGATCTGCCGACGACGATCATGGAGTACGTGCCAGGCGGCCCTGGGCGGTGTAGCGAGCACCGACCAGGGCCTGAGATCCCAACCCTTGTGAGAGGGAGAGGACCCTATGTCGAACCCTATCGAGCCGTCTCAGCGGTTCCGAACCGAGCTGGACGGCGGCGAGCTGGTCGAGTCGGCCGGCGGCACGGTGGTACTGACGATGCCGCCGGCCCGCGCGCACGATCTTGCGCACGCAGTGGACGGCACAGGCTGGACGGCGCTGCTCCGGACGCTGGATCGCCTGGCGGCAGTGCTCGGTGATCCAGCCGCGCTGGCATGCTCAGCCCGGCTCGCCGGATCGGTAGCTGCAAGCAGGCGGCTCGCGGCGGCCGAGCTGCTTGACGGCCTGTCGGCCATGCAGCGAGTCGCCGTGATCGACGCTGCGGCCAGCTGGCTCGGTGAGGATGCCGGCGAGCTGGCCTACGCGCTGCTATCGGCGGTCTGCCCGCCCGACGCGACGGCCCGAGCGTTCCTGACGCTGCTCGGGTAGGACCTGCCGCAGTTGCTCCCGGAGCTGGTCGCCGATCACCGTCGGCGGCCGGCTCCGGCGCGCGTTCGCTCCTCGGCAGACCAGCCCGGCGCATCGCGGGCACGGCCGGACCGCTGCCGCACGCCGCGTCCGTCGTCCACTCCATGCGCAACTCGCACAAGCAACCGGTACCCGGTCAGTCGGCTTCGGCCACTCGAACGTCAGCCACAGCTGCCCCTCGCACTGCCGAGCGCTCCTGGTCCTCGTGTTCATCGTCGTCCTCCAAGCGAGCCGGGCGCGGGTGTCGCCGTCAAGCGGCGTCACTCCGCGGCGTCGTTCTCGCCACTGCGGATCTTCGGTCGGACGGAGGCTTGTCGAGGCATGCTTTCCCGCCTTGACAAGCCTCCGTCCGACTGGAACCACTCTCGGGCGAGAAGGACGCCGCTCCCGGCAGCCGGCGACGTCAGTCAGGGGACGGCTTCTCCTGGTCCGTCCGGCCCGTGGGCTCTGCCCGCCGGACGGCGCGGTCCGAGCACGGCGCGTCAGCGCCGCGCGCAGCGGCCGCGACCGGCCGAGCGGGCCGGCCCGCAGGGCCGGCACTCGACCAAGAAGAGAAACTCCTCACCGGGCACGGCGGCCGACAGGCCGGACAGAAGCCTGCGATAGAGCGGGCAGTGTCTGCAGGCAAGCGGGGGGAATGTTCGGTGCGCAATCGGTGGGGTAGACTCGGTAACCCTCAGATCTCTGGGTCTCAACCAGTGGTTTCCTGGCGCTACGGAGGAAGCGTGAGTGCGGCGAAGAGCCTGCGGATGACCCTGCAGACCCAGATGGTCCTCAGGGTCATCCTCGCAAATCCTACCTCGACCTTCTACGGTCTTGAGCTGACAAGATCGACAACGCTCGCGTCAGGAACTATTCATCCCATCCTCGCTCGACTTGAGACAGCCGGTTGGTTAGAGAGCTATTGGGAAGACGTGGATCCCAATGCCGTCGGTCGCCCAAGACGCCGGTTCTATCGTCTAACTACGGATGGCGTAGAACAGGCGCGCAGTGCTCTTGCCCGTACAGCGAAGCCATCAACCCCTGAGAGTCTCCGACCTGTCTTGGGCCAGGGAGGCGCGTGATGTACGAACGTGGAATGAATATCCTGGCGCTGGCGTTTGTTCGAACCACCGTCCGACTCCTCCCGTCCGAAGTTCGGAGCCGGTATGCGGAAGAGTTCGCAGCTGAACTGATGGATATCCGCCTGCCAGGTATGCAACTGCTCTACGCTACACAACTGCTACTCGCCAGCTTGGCCTTGCGTCGGGTCCTTGTTCGCAAGCCCGTGGTTCGGAATTCAGTGGTCAGGCAGGACCAAAGCGAAGCCGCATGGAAGCCGTACCTGCGGCCGGCGGGTCCTAACTAGGTCTCGCAGACAATCCGGTTACCCGTATGCATCGGAACGCCTCATCAAGTCTTCTCGGCCCTAGTCCAGTCAGACAGCCGGTCAAGATCCTCCAAATCCTGTCGGAGCGGCCCCCGGCTATCACCCCGGGGGGCCGCCTTCTTGACGCGCTCCTCCGCAGAGCTTCGCCAAGTCGCACAGGACGATCAACATGCCCTTGCCACACAGAGGGGCTAGCAAGAATTCTAGCTAGCCTAGGTCTTAATCTAGCTAGACTACCGGGACACTATCAACGTTGATAGCGTCGTGTAGTCATCGCAAGTTCTGGGCGAGGCACCTACCACGCTTCCCTCGACCTCGACCTAGATAGGCGCTCCTCCGCAACAACGCTGCTCGTCTGCGGACATGCGGCGTGAGAGAGGTACTGCTCATGTCCGATAAACTGTACCGAGCGTCGGCTCTTATTGGCCTTACAACAATAGCCGTGGTCTCGACCGAACGGGGCTGGTTGTCCGCGTCGGACATGGCTGTTGGCATAGGGTCCGCACTGGTAGTGAACGAGTGGCAGGTTCTAGCGCGGACGGTAGTGCGCCGATGGAAGCAGTCACACGTCAAACCGATTGAACGGAAGCGGCGGCAACGGCGGCGGCGTCAGTCGTAAGAGCCAGGTTGGTTGGCAACCTGAGTGACCCCGACCCGGCGGCCCGCAGGAGCTGGACGTGTCCTGTAACGGCTGCGAGGCGGGAAAGCATCACAGCCGGCAAACCTCACGGTTATCGATGCCATGCTTCGGCAGGAGAGTGTCGCAGTCGGGCGAGCGAAGCTCGGCACCAGCGGCATCATACCTGCCATTGTCAGCGTTGGCGGTAGCTTCGAGGCTGGTAAGCCATGGGCTGATCGTTGGATCGGTGAGGTCGAGCCTGCCTGCTGCGCGGAGGTGCGCGATGGCGGCGGTGCGCTGGTGCTGGCGCATCGCGAGTTGGGCCATGTAGCCGGCCGCCGTGGCGGCGAGTGTCTGGTCGGCCACCTCGTAGGCGTCGTCGGTTGCTTGGGCGAGATAGGCGCGGGCGGCCATGACGTTGCCGATCTCGCTGCTGGAGGCGAGGCGGCCGGCAAGGATGGCCAGGCGGGCGCGGGCGCGTAGGTAGCGCTGGCGGGCTCCGGCGGATAGCTCTGCGGGCTCGGCGATGCGCAGCTGGGCGGCGACGGCGGTCAGCAGGGCGGCCGGTGGTGCGCTCGGGTAGGCGGCCTCGCACTGCTCGGCAAGAGCTTCGAGGTCGGCGGCCGACCCTTGCGGCGTGGATCGGGCCGGTAGCGGCGTCTGGTCCAGCATGGCGAGGACGCTGCGGCGGGTCAGCACATCGTCGGTCAGTGCCTCGAAGACGTGCGGGCGGAGCGCTCGGCCGGCGCTGCCGAGCCGGTCGAGGAGTTCGGCCGCGTCGTCCAGCATGGCGGCCATCGACTCGCCGCGAAGAACGAACTGCCCGGGCGTCGGCGCGGCCTCCAACTCGTCCAGGCCGACCCGGTAGAGGGCGGCAAGTAGGTTGCGGTACCGAGGGCTCGGGCGCTTCTTACCGCGCTCCCACTTGGCGACCATGTCGCCGGTCACGCCGACGTGTGCGTCGCTGGAGCGGGTCCAGGCCAGGCGAGCGAGTCGTTCAGCTACTTCCTGCTGGGTCCAGCCACGTTCGTTGCGAAGCTCGCGGAGGCGGGACCGCGGGGGCGGGTCTGACTCCACGCGGCACCTCCTTCACCAGAGCCTTCGTGCTGCTCGATCTGCCAATTGATCGAACCTCGGAAGGTGGCGAGAGGCCATGAAGCGGCAGTGCAGCGGTGGTGCACTCTTGATGCACTTCACTGGTAAACTCAGCGCGGAATTGCCTTCTCCGATGGTCATTGGCCCTGGTGAGAGGTGTTGATTGTGCAAGTCGTTGATACCTGGACTGGTCGGCATGCCTCGGCGTTGCGCTCCGCGCTCCGCCTGACAAATGAAAGGTTCGCGCAGGCGCTCGGTACGTCCGTCCGCACGGTTGCCAACTGGAATGCGGCACCCGCGGTGGTTCCGCAGCCCGAGCTACAGCGCGCGCTCGACACGCTGCTCTCGCGGTCGTCGTCCGAGGAGCAGCGGAGGTTCGCCCGGTTCGCGGAGTCCGCTCCGCCCGAACCACGTCGGCCGGATCAAGATGCGCCAGACTCGGCTGTGCCCCGGCCGGTACAGCCAGCTTGGATCTCCCGTCGTGCGGTGATCCTCGGCGGCACCATGGCCAGCCTCGCCGTTCCCACTCTCGCCGCTGACGATCTTCGTCATATCGCAGCGGCGATCACGAACGCCAATCGCTACCTCGATGCGGGAGCGGTGACGCACTTCCGGACTGTGCTCCAAGACTGCATGGCCGATGATGGCGCCCTCGGTCCGCGACGGGTCATCCCGACCGTGCTCGGCGTGCTCGCGGCAATCGAGGGCGCGGCCAGGGATGCTCGTCCGACGTCACAGCTGGAGCTGCTCCAGGTCGGCGCGGAGGCGGCCGAGTTCGCTGGATTCCTCTACCGCGATCTGGGCGTGCTGGATGTGGGCGAGTACTGGCAGGGTCGTGCGCTCGAGTGGGCCATCGAGCGGAGCGACCGGCAAATGGAAGGCTACGTCCTCATGCGCATGAGCCAAGCCGCCTGGGACGAGCGCGACGGTCACCGCATGCTGTCGCTGATCGAGGCTGCTCAGGGCCGCCGCCGGGACCTGCCGTACTGGGTACAGGCGGAGGTAGCGCAGCAGCACGCTCGGGCATTTGCCCTGCTTGGTGCCAAGAGCGCCGTGGTCGAAGGCCGGCTTGATCTGGCACAGGAGCTATTCGCTCAAGACGAGGAGCATGCCGGGCGAACCAGTCGCTCACGGGAGCCACTGCTCCAGGCTCAGGCTGCTCTCTGTTTCACGGCCCTGGCCCAGCCAGCGCGAGCCATCGAACTGTTCGACTCCGCACTAGCGAGCGACACGTTCTCGTACCGGGACTACGGCTACTTCACGTCGCAGCTCGCCCTGGCCCATGCCGGCGAGGGCGACACTGAGCAGGCAGCCGCTGCGGGCCTGCGGGCCGTACCTGTCGCGCGAGCAACGAACTCGGTCCGCACACACCGGGAATTACAGCGGCTCGTCGGCCAACTACACAGCACCCGGAGCGAGGCAGCGAACGAACTACGGCACGCGGTTGCGGTCGGCTTCTGATCAGAGCTGCGAGACGGGCAGTTCGCCGGTAGCCAGCCAACCGGCGATGAGGTCGATCGCCTGAGCCTGCCAGCGCTGGCTCCTCGGGTCGGTGTACCCCGGGTCATCGTGAGCGGCGATCCCGTGCTGGGCGCCGACTACTTCGATCAGCGTTGCCGGAGCGCCGACCAGCCCGACAGCGTCACGCGAACTCTGCACCGGGATGAACGTGTCCTCCGTGCCGTGCAGGAACAACGTCGGTGCCTTTACCGCAGCGAGCACGGCCGGGTGAACGAAGTGGAACACCTCGTTGAGCAAAGGGCGGCTGAGCTTGAAGGTTGGCGAGTGCGGCAAGAAGCCGTTCGCTGTCAGCTCCGCTGCTGCGTCATCGTCCAGCCGGTCATCGTGCCAGTACGGCTTGTCGTCGATGAACCGCTTCTTGTAGTTCAACAGCGGGTTGATCAGTACCAGCCGCTCTACGTCCTCGGGACGCTCGGCCGCGAAAGCAGCGCAGTTGCCGCCGCTGAAACTCGCCCCGAGCACGCTCACCGGCGCAGCCCCGCCGAGCCGCTCGCGGAGGAACTCGACAGCTGCCCGGATGTCGTTCCGTACCGAGCCGAGCGTCAGGTCTTCCTGGCGGCCGGCACTCTCGCCGTGGCCCCGGAAGTCGAACCGGAGCGCTGTGGTGCCGGTCCTGGCTAGTCCTGCTGCAAGCCGGGTGAAGAATCCCCCCTCGTCCCGAGTCACCCCGCCACCGTGCACGAGCACGACGCCGCGCGGAGCGATCTCGCCGGACGCGGTCAGGGTCCCGCGCAGCTCCAGGCCGTCAAGGCTTGTGAACGCTTCCTGATGGTCCTCGACCTGCACAACCGTCATCCCGAGTTCGTCCCTTCATCGCCGTCCAGGCTGAGCTTATGTACGGACGACAGGGTGTCGCACTGTCGATCCCACCTCATGGGAAGCACTGCTCGGCCGGTGTCATCGGTACGACACTCCGTGTCGGGGCAAGCCGCGTACTGTGCCCAGCGTGACGGCATATCCAAGGTGGACCTACTACCCGCGCAACGCGACGCCAGCGGGCTGGGTCGAGCCGTTTACTGCTGCCGTCGCGGGGAGTGCCGCAACGGTGTCCACCGTCGACAAGGCCACCGGACTCACCAGCGATGCCGTGCTAGCCGAGCTGCGTCCTGGTCTGCTGTCGCTGGGATTCGCCGTCGAGACGGGAAAGGCGGCAATCGGGAAGATCCGGCGTCCCGTCCTGTTCGGTGAGAACGGCCGACCGGAGGTCGCGTACGAGGTCGACGCTTTTCACGAGGAGTTTGGCGTAGTTGTCGAGGTCGAGGCTGGCAGAGGCGCCCGAGGAAATGCCAGCTACCGTGACATCATTCGAGCGTCGTTGATTCTCGACGCTCGATACTTCGTGTTGCTGCTTCCGGTCGCCTACCGTCACAACAGCAGCGGCCGCGTTGTATCGGTCGAGGCATATCGCGAGACCCGTGACCAGCTCAACGCCATCTATGCAAGTCAACGTCTGCGCTTGCCGTTCGAGGGCCTACTTCTCGTAGGCTACTGACTCTCATCGGTCGTCGGGGACTAGGAAACGGACTAGCTCGGGACTAGTTCGCAGACCGGCTGCAAACGGACTTTCAGCCGTCTCATGGTACGGGGCCGCATAGAGCGGCCCGCGTACTTGGCGGGAGGTCTGCTGTGACGGCGGCTGCTGGCTCTGCGGCGCGGTTGGCGCCCGAGACGGTACGCGAGATCGTCGCTCGGGCGGGCCGGCGCGACTTCGACCGATGGGCCGAGCAGGTCGCCCGGTGTGGGCACTGCTCGCGGCCGGTGCGCCTGCGTGGCCGGGTGGTCGGGCGCGGCCCGGATGGTCGGCGGCGGGAGGTGTACTCGACCGACCGCGAGCCGGACCGGGTGCTGCTGGTGCGGTGTGGGAACCGGCGGGCGTCGGTGTGCCCGTCGTGCTCGCGGGAGTACGCCGGCGACATGTGGCAGTTGCTGTACGCCGGCGCCGCTGGCGGCCGCAAGGGCGTTCCGGAGTCGGTCCGGACGCATCCGCTGGTGTTCGCCACGCTGACCGCCCCCGGGTTCGGCCCGGTACACGGCACCCGGACGACACGCGGCGGCGGTACGGGCCGTTGCCGGCCGCCGCGTGGGAAGCCGCAGCTGTGCGAGCACGGCCGGCCGACCTGGTGCACCCTCGTCCACACCGACGACGATCCCCGGCTTGGCCAGCCGCTGTGCGGCGACTGCTACGACTACCCCGGGCATGTCGCGTTCAACTGGCACGCGCCGGAGCTGTGGCGCCGGTTCACGATCACCCTGCGCCGCGTGCTGGCCCGGCGGGCCGGTGTCCTGGTCGCGGACCTCCGCCAGTTGGCCCGGCTCTCGTTCGTCAAGGTCGCGGAGTTCCAGCGGCGTGGCGTCGTCCACTTCCATGCGCTGATCCGGCTCGATGGCCCGGGCGACTACGCCGCGCCGTCGCTGCCGCTGGATGCGGCCACGCTCGCGGCGGCGATCGAGGAAGCTACCGCAGCTGTGCGGTTCACGGTCGAGTTGCCCGGCGGGCCGGTCGCGCTGCGGTTCGGCACGCAGACCGACACGCAGCCGATCAACAGCGGCCCGGCCGCCGAGCTGACGCCCGAGCGGGTGGCGGCCTACATCGCCAAGTACGCGACGAAGTCCGCTGAGGACTTCGGGCTCGGTGGCCAGCGGATCACGCTCGCGACGCTCCCCTACCTCGACCTGAGCGGGCACGTCGAGACGATCGTCCGTACGGCCTGGGAGCTGGGCGGCACCCCCGACTACGTCGGCCTGCGCCGCTGGCTGCATATGGCGGGCTTCCGAGGTCACTTCGCCTCCAAGAGCCGCCGGTACTCCACCACCCTGAGCGCCATCCGCGGCGAGCGCCGCGCGTACCGGCAGCGCCAAGCGGCCGAGCACACGCGCCAGCTTGGCGACCAGGACGACGCGGACACGACGCTCGTCGTCGCGCGCTGGAAGTTCACCGGCCTCGGCTACCTCACCGGCGGCGATGCCGCGCTCGCCCTGTCCGCAGCTGCCCGGGCCCGCGAGCGACGCGAGGCAGCACGCGACGAGTCCCGTAGCGCTGGATAACGGAGGCAGCCGATGTCCACAGTCATCCCCTTCGACCGGGCGACGCGACCGCGCCGCTCGCATCCGCCGGCCGGCCCGCCCGCCGCGGTGCTGACCGTCGCCGAGACGGCGGCGTACCTGCGGCTGAGCGTCAACACCACGTACACCTACCTTGCGGAGGGCACGATCCCGGGCGAGCGGGTCGGCCGGCGCTGGATCGTTCTGCGCGCTCGGCTCGACGCGTGGCTGTCCGGTCAGCGGGAGGTGCGCCGCTGATGGGGTGGATCACCCCGACTCCGGCGGGCACCTACCGGGTCAACTGGCGCGACCCGGCCGGCAAGCAGCGGGCCAAGACGTTGCGCACGAGGAAGGAAGCTAAGGCGTTCCTTGCCGAGGTCGACGCGGACACCGTCCGGGGCGTCTACATCGATCCGCATGCCGCTCAGCGCATCCTGCTCCGCAAGCAGGCGGACGAGTGGCTCGCCGGTCGCACTGTCGAGCTGACTACGGACGAGCGCACGCGCTCGGTGCTGCGCACGCACGTGCTACCGCAGTGGGGCGCTTGGCCGCTGGCCAGGATCAAGCACACGGCGGTACAGCGCTGGGTACGCGAGCTGGGCCAGCGGCGGGCGACGGCGACCGTGGCGAAGTGCCTGAACGTGCTCTCGCTGATCCTGGCATCGGCGGTCCGGTCGCAGCTGCTCGCGGTCAACCCGTGCGACGGCGTCACGCTGCCGCGTGCCCGACAGACCGGCGAGCGGGCCGATCGGATGTTGACGCTCACCCGGGACGAGTTCCGCGCGAAGCTGCTGCCGGCGGTGCCGGCCGAGCATCGGGCCATCGTGTGCCTGGCGGCCGGCTGCGGGCTGCGCTGGGGTGAGTGCGCGGGCCTGGCGTGGGCCGCAGTCGACCTGGCGGGCGCGGAGCTGCACGTCCGGCAGGTCGCGGTCGAGGTGTCCGGCCGGCTGATGCTGCGGCCGTACCCGAAGAGCCGGGCGGGGCGCCGGACAGTGCCGCTGCCGGCGTTCGTGGTCGCGGAGCTGGCGGCCCGGCACCAGGACGGCCAGGACGGGGCCGAGCTAGTCGCCAGCACCCGGACGGGCACCCCGTTCCGGCGGTCCAACTTCCGGCGCAGCGTCTGGACTCCGGCCGTCACCGCGTCCAGGCTGCCGGCCAGGCTCCGGTTTCATGACCTACGGCACAGCTACGCGACGTGGCTCGTATCGGACGGCGTGCCGATCAACGTCGTGGCTCGGCTCATGGGGCACGAACAGATCACCACGACGCTGAACCGGTACACGCACGACGCCCGAGACTACGAAGACCAGCAGGTCCGGGCGGTCTTCAAGCGGCTCGCTGCTGACGATCTGCTGACTTCCGAGGGGTCGTAGGTGCCCTCGGGGACGCAAAAGCCCTGGTGGAGCGGACGTTGCAGCATGCGAACCGCTCGACGCTGGTTGTGGGTGATCCGCTGCTCGGTTGTTTCACCACGTCACGGGCTCGGCGGGCTGGTGGGTGAGCGGGGTGTTGGGGTTGGTGACCCTTCACAGAGCGGGGGCTTTGCGGCATCCCGTCTGACCTGGCGAAGCCCGACCGCGCCGTGTCAAGGGGTCGCCGTCTGCCCGTTCCGCAGCATTCCTGGCCATCTGCTGCGGGGGTAGTCGAGTGGTGGGCGTGGTGACGTCTGCCTCGGGACTGGTACCGAGTGTCCGACAGGGGGCGTCAACTGAGCGTGACAGTGGAGGTGACGGCGGCGGACGGCGGCCCCTTGACGCGGTGTGGTAGCCCTTGTGGAGGTCAGACGGGATGCCGCTGCCCTCGCGGACCGCAGCCCGGGTGCGATGCCCCATCCCGGAGACCTGCCGGGGGTGCAGGGGGTGGCGAACGCCCCTGCGACCACCTGGTCAGCCGGCGGTCACGTGGTCGCCGTGAGTGGGATGGTGGCGATGGTGTCCCAGCGGTAGACCTTGGTGTCGCGGTTGAGCCGGATGAGGCTGATGGCGTTGACCGTGGTGGTGACTGGTGGGGTGTCGCGTAGCTCGGTGAGGCGGGCTCGCAGCGGCGCGGGGTCGGCGTCGGTGTTGCTGTAGAAGATCGTGACGTGGGGGAAGAAGCCGCCGGCGGGTTCGGGAACGCGGTCGGCGCCCCAGATGTCTGCTATCGCGGCTCGGACGGTGTGCCGTAGCTGCTCGATTGGCGCCCAGGGCTCGATGCGTAGTGGCGCGCCTTCGGGGTCGGCGTCGGCGGGGCCGAGGGTGAGCGTGAACGGTGGCAGCGCAGAGCAGCGGTCGCGGGCGTGGTTGACGATGGCGGTGATGTCGGCGTCGGGGATCTGGTCGGTGAAGCCGATTCCCTGCATGGTCAGGTGCAGTCCCTCGGCGGGGACGGGGTCGAGGGTCGGCAGGGTGATCTGCTGCTGGTAGTACGCGGCGAGTTCGCGTACTACGGGAGCGTTCTCGAAGGTGATGTGCCAGGTGTAGAAGCTCTTGCCGACCCGCCAGCCGGGCCGCCACCACCAGTGGTCGCGCATCGCGGGGAGCTGGCTGAGGTCGCGCCAGCGGCCGGCGTAGTAGTCGTCCTCGCGGGTCGGCATGCGGTGATCGTAGGAGTCAGGTCAGGGCGGGCCGGGACGGCGCGGTGAAGGCGTGTATGGCGTCGGTCAGCTCGTGGACGGCGGGTAGGTCGCGCCAGTCCTGGACGGCGGTGATGAACTCGGTCGCGCGTTGGGCGACGGGCCGGAACTGGTCGGCGCCGGGCAGCGAGAGAGCGCCGGTGACCAGCGCGGTGGCGTGCTCGGGGTCTGCGGTCTCCGGCGACTGGATGAGGGCCGTGGCCAGGTCGAGTTGGGTCAGCGCTTGCGGGCCGCCGAGGCCGAGCGGGGTCAGCGCGGACAGTGCCCGGGTGCCGTGTTCGATGGCGCGGGCGGGTTGGCCGAGTTGCAGGTATGCGGTGGCCGCGTTGCAGTCGATCCGGGCGCCGCAGTAGGGGCCCAATGCCAGGCTCGGGCTCATGGCCGGCGTGGTCTTGTGGTCGGCTAGCCATGCCTGCGCTCCGTCGACCGCGGCGTCGACGCCGTGCTTGTCTCCGAGGCGACCGAGCGCGCGGGCCTCGCCGTTGATGATGAGGCGGATGGTCTGCGGGCCGCCCGGGGAGAGGCGTTGGCCGTCACGGGCGAGATCGAGCGCGTCCTGGTAGCGGCCGGCGTAGTACTCGATCAGGCTCTGCGTTCCCCGTACCCATGCCTGCGCGTCCGCTGCGTGCTCGATCATCTGCGCTAGGTGGAACGCCTCGATCGTGTAGGCGCGGGCGCTGCCGATGTTCCCGAGGTCCAGCGCGATGACGCCGAGGAGTCCGGACAGTCGGGCGCCGATCAGAAACAGCCGGTCCCGCTGGCGAGGGTGCTGCTGCGCGGTCATGAGGTTGTGGAGCTGCCGCCGCTGCCCGACCACATGTGGTGCGAGGACGGCCGGGCCGACCCGTTCGTACTGGTCGATGACGTCGATCACGATGCCGTCGAGTAGGTCAAGCGCAGTGCCATCGACGTTGGTCGCACTGATCGACTGCACCCGGCCGGCGATCTCCAGCGGCGACTCAAGCCCGTCGCCCGTCACCGGGCTACCGCCGTCGCGCCCGGCGCCGACGAGGGACGCCAGCGTCGCGGCGGTGATGCCCAGTCCGGTGTAGCGGAGCAGGGCGCGGCGGTCCGTCGTGGGCTCCTTCGTCGCATCGGCGGGCGCCGGGTCGGGCGGCGTGGCCGGGTCGGATATCGGCGGGAGTTGGAACAGGGTTCGGCGGGCGTGCTCGGGCATGCCGAGGCCGTGGGCGATCCTGATCCAGCGGTCGATGTGCTGGATCGGGCCGAGGATGTTGTTGACGCGCCGGCTCATCTCGCCGGACTCCATCCGGACCCGGTCGGCGATGCGTTCCTGCGTGATCCCGTAGCGCTGGTGGACGATGCGGAACAGGGCGTTGGCGTCGTGGTCCCGGCAGGCGCGGACAAGCGGCCCGGCCGGGTCCCAAGCCTCGGCGGGCAGGCGGATCGGATCGCCCGCGTCGATCGGCACTGCCGCCTGGCCCCTCCCAGGTAACGGGGCTGGCCGGGTGACACGGCCAGAGTGGGGCGAGCGTACCTGCATTCGGTACAAGGTGCCCGATACATGGTGCGTCCGGCCTCGGTGGCCGCATCGTGTCACGTATGGAGCCGTTGTCTGATGGTGAGGAGTTGCCGTGCGAAGCCTGTCGGGGCCGGGGGTGGAAGTGGGTCACGTCGTCGCCTGCCCTGGCGGAGCGGCTGACTGAGGGCGCGCCGGGTTTGCAGCCGGCCGGGTTGCGTGCGTGTCCGGAGTGCTCTGGTCGTGGGCCTGTCCGGGAGGCCGGGCCTGGCATAGACGGGTTCGCGGGTGGGCGACAGGTCCGAGGGCGGCACGGGTGAACACGGTGACGTCAGTTTGGCCGGGACACCGGCGAGGCAGTGCGCTGCTGGCGCTTTGGCCCGTCGATCGCTGGGTCGGCTCGGTCGGCTGATTGGGCTGGTGGTCTGGCACGGAGCGCCTCCGGCGCGGTGGGGGGTCCGGAGTGGGCGGGGTGGCGTACCTGGGCCGGCCGGTGGATCGAAACCGGCCGGCCCAGGCGGCCTAGGTGCGATGTGTTGGCCTGCGTCGGGAGCGGTGGCGGCGCGGTCGTGTGGTGGCTGGCGTGCCGGTCGGCGTGGGGGTTTCGTTGTAGGCGAGGTACTGGATGTTCGCGGTGGCGATGGCGAACCCGGCGGTGGCGATGACTTGCTCGCAGGTGGGCTCGTCTGCCGGCTGGATCTGTTGGCTGGCGGCGGTGGTCTGGCCGAAGTTGAGGCCGGCTTCGAACCACCGCGCCCGGGCATCGGAGGCTGGGAGCAGGACGTTGACGAACGGCCCGTCAGGGTCTTGCCGCAGGAGGACTTGTCCGCCGGGGCGGATGAGGTCGATCAGTGTGCCTAGATCGAGGTTGTCGGAGATGGCCTGGGCCGAGGTGCCGGGGTTGACCAGGATGCGGCGGCCGGCGGGAAAGCGGGCGTGCGGGGGCAGGCCTGCGGGGGTAGGCCGGGCGGTGTCCGGTGTCGTGCCGGTGTCGGGTGTCGCGCTCGGCGTGGGTTGGGGCGCGGCGTTCTGGTGGTTGGTCATGGTGTGGGTTCCGATTCGGTGAGCAGGGAGCCGATCGGGACGGACAGGGCTGCGGCGAGGCGGCGGGCGACCAGGAGGGTGGGTGCGTCGGCGGCCCACTGGTCCTCGCTGGCCCAGCGGCCGAGGCCGGGGGTGTCGTGGTGGCCGAGGGGGGTGACGCCGCGGGCGATGCGGGCGGCGGCGTGCAGGTGGCGGGTGACGACCTGCTGGTATTCCTCGTCGCTGATCTCCAGTCGGGGGACTTCGCGTCCGCGTTGGGCGGAGACGTTGTCCAGGCAGATCAGGACGCGTTGCAGGTCCAGGCGTTTGACGACGACGCGTTTGCTGTCGCTGCTCCAGGTCTCGCCGGTCAGCCGGGCGTAGCTGGCGATGCCGGCGGCGT
>Ga0307499_10000119_pt1 | contig 28102 bp, 22 predicted proteins | sample 13_S_MG_FD_201363 | JGI IMG/M metagenome (GOLD analysis project Ga0307499, IMG submission 201363) | Soil microbial communities from Populus trichocarpa stands in riparian zone in the Pacific Northwest, United States - 13_S | ecosystem: Environmental > Terrestrial > Soil > Riparian zone > Trees... | reverse complement strand
GAAGGGAGCTCCCCCGATGGCGCGCTTCTCCGAACAGGTCGCCCTCGTCACCGGCGCCGGCTCCGGCATCGGCGCGGCGGTGGCCCGGGCCCTGATCGCCGAGGGCGCCCGGCTGGTCGTGCTGGCCGACGTCGATGCCGGGGCGGCCGGACGGCAGGCGGCGGCGCTGGGCCCGGCCGCCGTGGCCGAGCAGCTGGACGTGACCGACGCCGGCCAGGTCGACCGGCTCGTCGGCGGCACGGCCGACCGGCACGGCCGGCTGGACGTGGTCGTGCACGCGGCCGGGGTGGACGATCCGGAGGCCAAGCAGGCGATCGCCGAGGCGCTGACCCGGCACCGGCCGGTCGCGGTGACCGCCGGGTTGCCGCCCGCCAGCTGGCGCCGGGTGCTCGCGGTCAACCTGGACGGCACCTTCCACGTGCTGCAGGCCGCGCTGCGCACCATGGCCGCGCAGGCCCGCGGCGCGATCGTGCTGGTCGGGTCGTCCGCGGCCTTCGACGCGCCCACCGGCTACCCGCACTACGCCGCGTCCAAGGCGGGGGTGCACGCCCTCGGCCAGGCGGTGGCCAAGGAGGCGATCGCGTGGGGTGTCCGGGTCAACATCGTGGCGCCCGGCCCGACCCGCACCGGCATGGCCGAGCGCACCCCGCCGGCACTGCGGGCCAGCATGCTCGGCGACACGGTGCCGCCGTACGCCACCGCGGAGCAGATCGCCGACTCCGTTCTCTACCTCGCCTCGGACGCGGCCAGCAACATCGTCGGCTCGATCCTGCTGTCCAACGGCGGCCGGTTCACGGTCTGAACCGCGCCGGGCGGGTGCGGGTTCAGCCGGAGCCGTCGAGCTTGGCGCGGACGTCGACCGCGTCCGGGTGGTCGAGGTCGGTGAGGATGCCGACGGCTCCGGCCCAGGCGGTGCGGGCGGCGTCGGGCCGGCCGGCGGCGTGGTGGGTGTCGCCGAGGCGGGCCAGCGTGCTGGCCTCGTCGTGGCGGTCGCCGAGGTCGCGGTACAGGGTGAGGGCGTGCTGGTAGCAGTCGACGGCCTGGCTGTCCTGGCCGAGGTGATGGTGGACGTAGCCGAGGCTGTCCCAGGTGGCGGCCTCCCCGTTGCGGTCGCCGATCTGCTGTTGCCGGGTGAGGGCCTGCTGGCAGGCGGTGAGGGCCTGGGCGTGGTCGCCGAGCATGGCGTGGTACCAGCCGAGACTGTTGAGCGCTTCGGCCTGCCCCTGGCGGTGGCCGGCGGCCTGGTAGTGGTCGAGGGCCTGCGCGGCGTGCTCGATGGCCCGGTCCGGCCGGTCCAGCCACTCCCACAGGACGCTGAGGGCGCGGTGGGTGTGCGCCTGGCCGACCTGGTCACCGGCTTCGGCGCCCAGGTCGAGGGCGCGGCGGAGGTGGATGTGCGCCTCGTCGTGGTCGCCCAGCAGGCGGTTGGCCCAGCCGAGGCCGCGGTGGGCGAACGCGCTGGCGGTGACGTTGCCGAGGCGGTCGGCGGCGGCCAGGGCGGTCCGCCAGGCGCCGGCCAGGTCCGGCCAGTGCCCCTGCCGGCTCAGGAACGTGTCCAGGGCCCAGGCCAGCTGCCAGGCGCGGGTGTCGAACCCGGTCCCGGCGGCGAGTCGCTGCGCGGCCAGCAGCACCGGGTGCTCGGCGGTCAGCCAGGCCAGCGCCGCCGCCAGGTCGGCGGGGGGTTCGGGGGCGGCACCAGCGGCGGGTGCGGCGAGCGGGATCGCGATCGGGTCCCGGGCCGGGAACAGCAGCCGGGCGGCGGTGTGCGCGGTGTGGGTGTAGTGGTCCAGCAGCCGGGTGGCGGCGGCCCGGCGCTCCTCGTCCGGGTCGGTGTCGTGGACGAGATCGGCGGCGTACGCGGCGAGCAGGTCGTGGAAGCCGTACCGGCGCGGAGCGTGCTCGGACAGCAGGCCGGCGCTGGTCAGCTCGGCCAGCAGGCGGCGCGTCCCGGCCGGCGGCGTGCCGGCGAGGCTGGCCGCGGCCGCCGCGGAGATGTCGGGTCCGGGGTGCAGGCCGAGCAGCCGGAACAGCCGGGCCGCGGCCGGGGTGAGGGCGGTGTAGGACCAGGAGAACACCGCCCGTACCTGGGTGACGGTGTCGCCGGCGTCCAGCTCCTCCAGCGGGCGGCCGGCCTGGGTGAGCTCGGCGGCGAGGGTGGTGAGCGGGAAGCTGGACTGTTGGGCGCGGGCCGCGGCGATCGCCAGCGCGAGCGGCAGCCGGGCGCAGGCGGCGATGATCTGTTCGACCGCCTCGGGTTCGGCGGCGGCCCGGCTCGGGCCGAGGCGGCGGGCCAGCAACTCCCGCGCCTCGCCGGCGGTGAGCAGGTCGAGCCTGATCGGGTGGGCGCCGTCGGCGGCAACCAGGCCGGTGAGCTGGTTGCGGCTGGTCACCACCGCGCGGGCGGTCGGGGTGGCGGGCAGCAGCGGCCGGGCCTGTTCGGCATCGCGGGCGTTGTCCAGCACCACCAGCACCCGCTTGCCGGCCAGCACGCTGCGGTACAGGGCGACCTGGGCGTCCAGACCGGCCGGGATCCGCGCCGCCGGAACCCCGAGCGCGTCCAGGAAGCCGCGGACCGCCTCCGCCGGAGCCATGATCTGCCCGCCGGGGTCGAACCCGCGCAGGTTCACGTACAACCGCCCGTCCGGGAACTGGTCGGCGACCCGGTGCGCCCAGCGGACCGCCAGCGCGGTCTTGCCCACCCCCGCCGTGCCGGACACCGCGGAGATCACCGCCGTTTTGGGCTGCTCATCGGGAGCCCCGGCCAGCAGGGCGTCCAGCCGGGCGAGGTGCTCACCGCGGCCGGCGAACCCGCGCACGTCGCCAGGTAGCTGCGCCGGCACCACCGGCGCCGGGCCGGCCGGCAGCGGCCGGTCGTCGACCAACGCCTGCCGCAAGAACCGCAGCTCCCGGCCCGGGGTGGTGCCCAGTTCGCGGGTCAGGCGCTCGCTGATCGCCGCGCACTCGGCGGTCGCCGCGGCCCGCTGACCGTCGGCGGCCAACCCCCGCACGAGCGCCACGGCCAGCGGCTCGCTGAGCGGGTGCTCCTCGACCAGCCCGCGCAGCACCGGGATCACCTCGGCGTGCCGGTCCAGGCGCAGCGCCGCCGCCGCCCAGGCGACCGCCGCGTCCAGCCGTTCCAGCCGCCAACTGTCCCGCTGCCGCCCGGCCCACTCCCCGGCCAGTCCGGCCAGCGGTACCCCCCGCCACAGCCGCAACGCCTCGCCCAGCAACACCATCCGCTCCGGGTCCGGGCAGTCCCGGCGGCGGGCGGCCCGGGCCAACCGGCGGAACCGCAGCAGATCCACCTGGTCCGGCTCGACCCGCAGCACGTACCCGTCCGACTGCCACACCAGGAGACCCGGGCCGGCCGCCCCGGCCCCGGTCCGGCCACCGGCGGGCCCGGCCGCCGCCTCGATACCGGCGGTGAGAACCCGGCGGACGCCGGCGACCCGGGTCCAGACCGCCTGCTCCACCCGCGCCGGCGGACGCTCCCCCACACCCGCTCGATCAGCGTCTGCACCGGCACCGGACGGGGAACGTCGACGGCCAGCGCGGCCAGCACCGTCCGCTGCTGCGGCGGCCCGGCCGGTGTCCCCCGACCGCCCACCCACACCTCGACCGGGCCCAACAGCCGAACCTCCACCCCGCACACCCCGTCCCCGCACTCCCCGGACACCCCCGGACACCTGGACCCGGACACCTGGCGCACCCGGACCGCGGGCGGCGCACACCGCCCGGGCGCGACCACCGTAAGGATGTAGTAAGCCGTTGGCACAGGCGGTGGGCCGAATGTTCGAGCTGTCCGCATAACCCCGGACGCCGGTACCGCGGCCGGCACGGCACCCGCCCGGATCCTGCGCCGTGCCGGCCGCCCCGGCGCTCAGGGGTTCCCCCGCCGAACGGGAGACGAGCATGCCCACAGCTGACCAGATTGAGACCACCTCCGGCAGCGAGCACCGACGAGCCACCCCGACCCGGTTCCGCCTCGCCGCCGGCATGGCCGCGCTCGCGTTGTCGGCCGGCGGGGTCCTGACCGGGCCCGCGGCGCAGGCGGCACCGGCCGCCTCGACCCCGGCCGCCGGCACGTCGACCGGCGCCGACAAGGCGGCCGGGCCGGCTCAGCAGGCGCGGTCGGCCGTGGCGGACCGGGCCGCGTCCGGCCTGCCGGGCGGCAAGCTGGTCATGCCAGCCGACGCCGACATCCTCTTCTTGCAGAATTCGGACGGCCGGCTGGAGGAGTTCTGGCGCGGGTCGGACTGCGCGCTCTGGCATTCCTGGCAGCTGACGCCTGGCGGCGCCTGGTCCGCGAACGCCAGCCTCGGCGGCTGCCTGACCTCCGGCGTCGACGGCGAGTCGAACGCGGACGGCCGGCTCGAGGTCTTCGTCCGCGGCACCACCAACCAGATCTACCACATCTGGCAGGGCCCCTTCGCCGGCGGCTGGAGCGGCTGGGCCAGCCTCGGCGGCGTGCTCGTCAGCGGCCCGTACACCAGCCGGACCAGCTACAACGGGATCATCGTGGACGCCCTCGGCCCGGACGGCATCTGGCACCGCCGCTACCAGATGGCCGCGAACTGCTGCTGGAGCGACTGGGTGTTCGGCGTGGCGCACTGAGCCGCTGAGATCGGTTCGGGGCCAGCCGCCACCGGCGGCTGGCCCCGGGCCGCGCCGGCTACGGCGAGGTGAGGACGGGGACGGTGCTGGCGCCCGGCCGGTAGTGCGGGGACTGGTGCCGGAAGTAGGTGTTGTAGACGGTGCAGTAGTGCCCGCCCCGGCGGATCAGCGAGGCGTGGTCGCCCTCCTCCACGATCCGGCCGGAGTCCAGGACGATGATGCGGTCGGCATGCTCGATTGTGGACAGTCGGTGCGCGATGACGATCGAGGTGCGGTCGCGCAGCGCGGCGTCCAGGCCCTCCTGGATCTGGGCCTCGGTGAGCGGGTCGACGCTCGCGGTCGCCTCGTCCAGGATCACGATGGCCGGATCCTGCACCAGCAGCCGGGCCAGCGCGACCAGTTGCCGCTGCCCCATCGACAGCGCACCGCCGTGCTCGCCGACCTCGGTGGCCAGCCCGTCGGGCAGCGCGTCCAGCCAGTCGCCGCCGCCGACCTGGCGCGCGGCGGCCAGCACCTGCTCGTCGGTGGCGTCCGCGCGGGCGTACCGGATGTTGGCGCCGACGGTGCCGGCGAACAGGAACGGCACCTGCGGCACGACGCCGAGCTGGCGCCGGTAGCCGGCCAGGTCGAGACGGCGGATGTCGTGCTCGTCGATGCGGATCTGGCCGCCGGAGAACTCGTAGAACCGGGCGATCAGCTTGCCCAGCGTGGACTTGCCCGCGCCGGTGTGCCCGACCAGGGCGACCGTCTCGCCGGCCGCGATCGTCAGGCTGAACCCGTCCAGCACCTGCTGCCCCTCGGAGTACCCGAAGCTGACGTTCTGGAACTCGATCCGCCCGGCGAGCCGGCCGACCGGCCGCGGGTCGACCTGGACCACCCGCGGGGTCGCGTCCATCAGCGCGAAGACCCGCTCGGCCGCCGCCAGACCCTGCTGGAACTGGGACCAGAACGACGCGATGCTGGTCAGCGGGAACCAGAACAACCCGACGCTCTGCAGGAACAGGTACCAGTCCCCGGCGGACAGCCGCCCGTCGAGCACGTTGCGTCCGCCGACCTCGACCAGCAGCACCGTGGCGAGGCCGGCGACGAGGAACAGCAGCGGGAAGATGCTGCTGAACACGAACCCCTGCCGGACCGTCACCTGATAGTTCTGCTCGTTGATCGGGCGGAACTCGTCGTAGATCGTCTGTTCCTGCCGGAAGTTCTTGGCGACCGCGATGCCGGACATGGTCTCCTGCACCGTGGCGTTGACCCGGGCCCGGGACCGCTGCCCGCGGGTCGTGCTGCGCCGCGCGATGCGCCGGAACGCCAGCGCCATCGCGGCGATCACCGGGACGACCGCCAGCGTGACCAGGGCCAGCCCGGTGTCCCGGCGGAACAGCAGCACGGTGATCACGCCGATCACCAGCACCTGGCTGATCAGGTCCATCGTCAGGGTCACCACGGTGGCGAAGTCCTCGGTGTCCGAGGTGACCCGGCTGACGACCTTGCCGGACGGATTCTCGTCGTAGAAGGACATGTCCCGGCGCAGCACGGCCCCGAACACGTCCTTGCGCAGGGCCAGCACGACGTCCCCGACCACCCGCGCGCTGTACACCTGGCGGACGTAGTTGAACGCCCAGGCCGCCACGCCGGAAAGCAGGATCGCGCCCACGAGTGTCCACAATGTACGGCTGGACGAGCCGGCGCTGACCTGGTCCAGCCCGCGGCTGACCAGCACCGGCAGCGCGGCCTGCATCAGCGAGGCGAGCACGATCGTGCCGGCGACCAGGCAGATCGCGCGCAGCCGGCGGCGGAAGTAGCTGCCGATCCGGCGGACCAGTTCGCGGTCACGGTAGCTGCGGTCGTACTCCTCGGCCTCCAGGCCATCCATCAGGAAGCCCATCAGCGGTTCACCTCCGTCCACTGAGGACGATCGGGGTCGGACCGGCCGACCGGCCCGGCGGCGGCCACCTCGTCGTAGTGGGCGAAGATCCGGCGGTAGAGCGGGCAGCGGGCCAGCAGTTCGTCGTGGCTGCCGGCGTCGACCAATCCGCCGTGGCGCAGCAGCAGCACGCTGTCGGCCCACCGGATCTGCGCCAGCCGGTGGGTGATCAGCAGCGTGCTGCGGCCGGCCAGGATGCGCCGGATCGCGTGCTGGATCTCGTCCTCGGTGGCGCTGTCGATCGCGCTGGTCGAGTCGTCCAGGATCAGGATGCCCGGGTCGGTGAGCAGCGCGCGGGCGATCGCCAGCCGCTGCCGCTGCCCGCCGGACAGGGTGACCCCGCGCTCGCCGATGACCGTGTCGTAGCCGTCGGCCAGCTCGGTGATGAACCCGTCCGCCCGCGCCTCGGTCGCCGCCCGGACCACCTCGTCCCGGTCGGCCCGCTGACCCACACCGAACGCGATGTTCTCCGCCACCGACCGGGAGAACAGCACGATGTCCTGCTCGATCGTGGAGATCCGCGACCGCAGGGCGTGCAGGTCCCAGTCACGGACGTCGACGCCGTCCACCAGGATCCGGCCGGACTGGACGTCATAGGTGCGGTTCACCAGCTTCGCCAGCGTGCTCTTTCCGGATCCGGTCTCCCCCACCACCGCGACGGTCTGGCCCGGCTCCACCCGGAACGACAGGTCGCGGAGCACCGGGCGGTCGCCGTAGCCGAAGGTCACGTTCTCGAACACGATCTCGCCGCGCACCGGCCCGCGGTGCGCCCCGGGCTTCTGCTCCACTTCGGACTCGGCCGTGATCAGCTCGAGGATCCGCCGCGCGCTGGCGAGGCCGAGCTGCACGAGCGAGAAGGAGAAGAGCGACACGCCGGTCGGGAAGCCCAGCAGCGCCATCAGGCCGAGGTAGTTGACCAGATCACCGATCGTGAGGGCACCGGACCGGTACAGGTAGAGGCCGTGCAGCAACGCCCCCGCGGTGGCGACCGCGAGCAGCAGCGTGGGCAGGTACCGGGCCTGGATCAGGCCCTGCTTCACGAACAGGTCGCGGTAGTCGCGGGCGTTCGCGACGAACCGCTGCTGCTCCTGCGGCTCCTGCGCGGTGGCCTTGACCACCTCGATCCCCCGGACCACCTCGCTCAGCCCGGCATTGAGCGTGCCGAACCGCTCCCGCATCTGCCCGGACACCGGGCTGAGCTGCCGCATGTACCACCGGACGGTGATCACGAACGCCACCGCGAACAGCAGCGGCGCCAGCAGCAGCCGGGGGTCCAGGAATCCGATGATGACGATCGGGACGATGCCCTGCAGCAGCGAGTCGACGACCAGGTCGATGCCCGGCGACACCATGAAGTTCAACTGGCGGACGTCGTTCGTCGCCCGCGCCATCAGGTCGCCGATCCGCTGCCGGTTGTGGAACGTCTGGCTCTTGCCGAGCAGGCTGACGTACAGCTCGTCCCGGGTGTCCCGTTCCAGCCGTTTGGCCAGCACCTCGCTGCACAGCCGGGCACCGACGTCGACCAGCCCGCGGACGGCCACGACCAGCAGGAGCACGAGCACCACCACGGTCAACTGCCGGCCGCGGTCGGCAGCACCGGACAGGACGGTGTCGAACGCCCACCCGGTCAGCCCGGGCACGGCCGAGTTGAGCCCCACCATGGCCACCGAACCCAGCACGAAGCCCGCGCCGTAGCCGGGGTGGCGCAGCAGGTGGGAGGCGAGCCAGCGGGTCGGGCTGCGTCGATCCGACCGGTGCTGGCCGGCGACGGTGAACTCCGAGCCGAGCGCAACCACGACCAGACCTCCAGATCCGGACAACCGACAGGGCGGGCGCCGGCAGGCGGCTCGGCACGATCGACTCCGGTTCTAGCATGAATAGCCCGGGCCCCGACACCGGGTTTCCGACCGGCGCGCCCCGGCAACCGATCGGTACCGGCCGCCGTGACGCCGCCCGCCCGCGGGCCCCCGTCCACAGTGGACTCGACCGCACCGGTGCTGGTGCCGGGGCTAGAGCAGGTGGTCCGGGATGGCCCGGCCGGCGCGCAGCGCCCGCAGCGCGGTCCGGATCTCGGCCCGCAGCAGCGGGGCCGGCGCCGCGGAGGTCAGCAGCTCCTCGAACCGGGCGATGGCCTGGCCGCGGTCCCAGCGGCTGAGGCTCCTGATCGCCGCGGCCCGGACCACCGCCTCCGGGTCGCCGATGGCGCGTTCGACGCAGGGCCGGGCACTGCCCTCGGGATGGCGGCCGAGCGCGGCCACCGCGGTGCGGCGCACCAGCCAGTCCTGGTGCCGGGCGTGCTCGCACAGCAACCCGGTGGCCCGGGCGTCGTCCAGGCCACCGAGGATCGCCACTTCCGTGGTGCCGACCTCGCGCTCGGCGACCGCGGCCAGAAACGCCTGCGGGTCAGCCGCCGCGGCCGCGCCCAGCGCCCCGGCCCAGGCGTCGACCAGCTCCCGATCGTGCATCCCGGCCGGCTTGGGCAACGGGTCACCCGACCCCCCGAACCACAGCTCCAGCACCCGCCCGGCCCCGGCCGGCCCGGTCGCCACCAGTGCCGCCCAGGACCGGCGGTCCTGCTTCTGCAGGAACACCGTCAGCACGTCGTCGATCTGATCGGTCATCCCCCGGATCATCCCAGCCAGCGCAGCGGATTCCGCCCCGCCGGCCCCGGGCGACGAACCGCCGGCCGGGCCGACGGGCGCCGGCCGGCGCCGCCAGCACGGGTCCGGCGGGCCGGCCGGCTGGGGGGCTCACCGTTCGCTGTCCAGGCCCACCATCTCCCGGGCGGCGTACCGGTCGCCGGCGGCCGCGCCGGGCGGTACCGCCTGCTCGATCAGGGCCAGGTCGGCGTCGGTGAGGGTGACGTCCAGCGCGCCGAGTGCCTCGGTCAGCCGGTCCCGCCGCCGCGCGCCGACCAGCGGCACGACGTCGGAGCCGCGGGAGAGCACCCAGGCGATCACGATCTGGGCCACCGAGACGCCCTTCGCGTCGGCGATCGAGCGCAGCTGGTCGACCAGCGCCAGGTTGTGCTGGAGGTTGTCGCCGGTGAACCGGGGGCTGCGGCCACGGAAGTCACCCGGTGCCAGCTGCCGGTCCGCCGACCACCGGCCGGACAGCAGCCCGCGCGACATCACCCCGTACGCCATGACGCCGACGCCGAGCTCGCGACAGGTCGGCAGGATCTCGTCCTCGATGCCGCGGCTGATCAGCGAGTACTCGATCTGCAGGTCGGCGATCGGGTAGACCGCGTGCGCCCGCCGGAGCGTGGCCGCGCTGACCTCGGACAGCCCGATGTGCCGCACGAAGCCGGCCTTCACCATCTCGGCGATCGCGCCGACCGTCTCCTCGATCGGGACGTCCGGGTCGAGCCGGGCCGGCCGGTAGATGTCGATGTGGTCGACGCCGAGCCGGCGCAGCGTGTAGCCGAGGAAGTTCTTCACTGCGGCCGGGCGGCTGTCGGTGCCGATCCAGCCGCCGCCGGGGTCGCGGAGCACGCCGAACTTGACCGACAGCGCCACCTGATCGCGATCGCGGCCGGCCAGCGCGTCGCGCAGTAGCAGTTCGTTGTGCCCGGTGGCGTAGAAGTCGCCGGTATCCAGCAATGACACGCCGGCGTCCAGCGCGGCGCGAATGGTGGCGATGCTCTCCGCATCGTCGCCGGGCCCGTACAGGTCCGACATCCCCATGCAACCGAGGCCCATCGCCGATACTTCGAATCCGGTGGAACCAAGTGAGCGGGTGATCATACGTTCCTCCTTTCCGGTCGCCGACCGGAGCGCGGCTGGTGTACCCACAACGGTCGACACCGGACCGGGAGCGGCCGCGGCATGGCCCAGCGGCGGCGCGAAGGCGGGAAATGCACCGGCGAGTGCCGGTCGCGCCGAGGGTAACCAAATGCCGCATCGAATGCGCCCATCGATCGGTATTCCGGCAAGTTTGCAAAGGTGACTTGACGCAGTCTGGGGTGACCCCTACCCGACGCGGCGAATCGCGTTGACGCCGCCACCGACCGATGGTGACGATGTTGTCGTATTAGTTCCATTCTCGTGCACGGACAGCCGGGATGGCCGGTTGCCACAAGCAGACCTCGTACGGGCGAGGAACCGGCCGCGGTGGTGGACCGCTTTGTGGGCGACCAATGTTCGCGAATTCCGCCGCGTCAACGACGTTGTTCCTGGTTCCCGATATCGCCGACGCGAGTGCCGAGCCCGGCGTCGGGAATCGCCTGGACGTTCCACAGAAAGGTACCGATCGTGGAGATCTTCGAACTCGGGGACTTTCCCCTGCAGAGCGGTCGTACGCTGCCGGCGGCGAAGCTCGCCTACCAGACGTACGGCACCCTCAACGCGGCCCGGGACAACGCGATCCTGTTCCCGACCTTTCTCGGCGCCGAGCCGGATGCGCTGAGCCGCTGGATCGGCCCGGACCGGCCGCTCGACCCGGGCAGGTACTTCATCGTCCTGCCGGGCCATTTCGGCCTCGCGCCCACCTCATCGCCGAGCAACACCGGGCTGCCGTTCGACCGGGGCGGCTTCCCGCCGGTCCGGATCGCCGATGACGTGATCGCGCAGCAGCGGCTGCTGAGCGAGCTGTTCGGCATCGAAGAGCTGCAACTCGTGCTCGGCTGGTCGGTCGGCGGCCTGCAGACATACGAATGGGCCGTGCGCTTCCCCGAGCGGGTCCGCCGGATGGCGTCGATCGCCGGCGCGCCGAAACCATCCCCGTGGACCCAGCTGTGGCTGCGCAGCGCGCTGGAGGACCCGATCACCAGCGATCCGAACTGGAATGGCGGCTTCTATGCCGACCCGCAGGCCGTGCAGGGCGGTCTGCGCCGCGCCGGCCACGCGACCGCGCTCACGCTGCCGCCGGCCGGCTTCTACCGGGAGGGTCAGGAGGGCTGGCGCACGCTCGGCTTCGCCGGCTTCGAGGACTTCGTCGCCCGCTTCTGGGAGGCGTTCTGGCTGTCCAAGGACCCGGCTGACATCGTCGTGCAGGCCCGCAAGGCCCGGGCCGCCGACCCGAGCGGGGGTGGCGACCTGACCGCCGCGCTCGGTGCGATCACCGCCAGGACCGCGGTGGTCGCCTTCACCGGCGACCCGATGTTCCCGCCCGCGGAGTGCGCCTACGACGCCGAACGCATCCCGGGCGCCCAGTTCCGGACGGTCGACAGCATGTTCGGCCACCTCGCGACGTTCGCGCTGTCCGAAGCGGACGTCAAGGCGGTCGACAGCGTCCTGGCCGACCTGCTCGCCACCCCCTGACCCGGGCGCGGCACCGGGTCGGCACCCGGTCCGGTCCAGAGTGGACCGCGTCCACAATGGACCGGACCGGGACAGCCGGGGCGGGGCCGATGGACTCACGAAGAGTACTGTTCTATAACTCTATGTGTTCATCGTTGCGGACGGGCGCTCCGTAGGCACGCCGCGATCGCCCGGGCCGGGGCCCGGCCCGGCGGGCCATGATGGAGGCCACCGGGAAGGATGCCGGGTGTGACCGACCTCAGCCCGCAGCTGCGCGAACTGGCCGCCGAGTGCGGCGTGGCGACCGAGTACTGGGACTGGCGGGGCGAGCAGGTCGTCCAGCCGGCCGAGACGGTCGTGCCGGTGCTGCACGCGCTCGGCGTGGACGCGGCCGACCCGGTGGCAGCGCTGGCCGAGCGCCGGCAGCGGCGGTGGCGGCGGCTGCTGCCACCGTGCGTGGTCGCCCGCCAGGGCGGGCCGGCGCGGTTCGATGTGCACGTCCGGCATGGCGCGCCGGTGCAGGTCTGGATCGACCTGGAGGCCGGCGGTATCCGGCACGAGGTGCCGCAGGTGGACAACTGGGAGCCACCGCGGGAGATCGACGGCCGCCAGGTCGGGGAGGCGTCGTTCGTCGTGCCGGCCGATGTCCCGGTCGGCTACCACACCCTGCGGGCCCGCTCGGAGGACGCGGAAGCGGCGACGACTCTGATCGTCACACCGGGCTGGCTGGGGGTGCCGGAGCGGCTCGGCGCGCACCGGGCCTGGGGGCTGACCACGCAGCTCTACAGCGTGCGGTCGAGCCGGTCCTGGGGCGTCGGCGACCTGGCCGATCTGGCCGACCTGGCCACCTGGTCCGCCCAGCTCGGCGCCGGGTTCGTGCTGGTCAACCCGCTGCACGCGGCTGAGCCGACGGCGCCGATGGAACCCTCGCCGTACCTGCCGACCAGCCGCCGCTTCGGCAGCCCGCTGTACCTGCGGGTCGAGCAGATCCCCGAGTACGCCTACCTGCCCGCCGCCGACCGGGCCGAGGTCGAGTCGGTGCGCGACGACCTGCGCAAGCGCCTGGACGGGCTGGACACCATCGACCGGGACAGCTCCTGGGAGGCGAAGCAGCTCGCGCTGCGCCGGGTGCACGCGGTGCCGCGCGGCCCCGGCCGGGACCTGGCCTACCAGGCGTACCGCCGGCGCGAGGGCGCCGGGCTGGACGACTTCGCCACCTGGTGTGCGCTGGCCCAGCGGCACGGCGCGGACTGGCACGCCTGGCCGGAACCGCTGCGGCACCCCGGCTCGCCCGCCGTCGCCGCGTTCGCCGCCGAGCACGCCGGCGAGGTGGACTTCCACCGCTGGCTGCAGTGGGTCCTGGACGAGCAGTTGGACGTCACCCAGGCGGCGGCGCGGCGGGCCGGCATGCCGCTGGGCGTGCTGCACGACCTCGCCGTCGGCGTGCACCCGAGTGGCGCGGACGCCTGGGCGATGCAGGACACGCTCGTGCCGGGCGTGCACGTGGGTGCGCCGCCGGACGCGTTCAACCAGGTCGGGCAGGACTGGTCGCAGCCGCCGTGGTCACCCGACCGGCTCGCCGAGCAGGCGTACGCGCCGTACCGGCAGCTGATCGCCACGATCGTGCGGCACGCCGGCGGGGTGCGGGTGGACCACATCATCGGCCTGTTCCGGCTGTGGTGGATCCCCGCGGGCAGCCCGCCGACCGGCGGCACCTACGTCCGCTACGACCACGAGGCGATGGTCGGCATCCTGGCGCTGGAGGCGTACCGGGCCGGCGCGCTGGTGGTGGGCGAGGACCTCGGCGTGGTGGAGCCGTCCGCCCGCGCCTACCTGCGCGAGCGCGGCATCCTCGGCACCTCGATCCTCTGGTTCGAGTTCGAGTACGACGGGGACGGCCGGCCGCTGCGGCCGGAGCTGTGGCGGGAGTACTGCCTCGCCTCGGTCACCACGCACGACCTCCCGCCGACCGCCGGCTACCTGGCCGGCGACCACATCCGGCTGCGGGACCAGCTCGGGCTGCTGACCCGGCCGGTCGCCGAGGAGCTCGCCGCCGACGCCACCCACCGCGACGCCTGGCTGGCCGAGCTGCGCCGCCGCGGCGCGCTGCCGCCGGACACCGACGAGGAGCAGACGGTCGCCGCGCTGCACCGCTACCTCACCTGGACGCCGGCGCGGCTGATCGGCGTGGCGCTGCCGGATGCCGTCGGCGACCGCCGCACCCAGAACCAGCCCGGCACCATCGACGAGTACCCGAACTGGCGGGTGCCGCTGTCCGGCCCGGACGGCCGGCCGATGCCGCTGGAAGAGGTGCTGCGCTCCGAACGCGCCGCCCGGCTGGCCGCGATGCTGCGCCGCGGCTGACTCAGCGGCCCGCGGCACCCCGCTGCCGCCCCCGGACCGCCGCCGCCACGCTCGGGCAGTGCTCGACCGCCAGCCGGTACCAGCCCGCGGTGCCGGGGTCGTAACCCCAGCAATGGGCGTACTCGCGGCCCGGCCGGATGCCGCCCGGCCGGGTCGATGCCGGATCGGACAATCCCTCTCGGACCCGCATCCGGGTCACCCCCCCGTTGGCTGCCGCGAACACGCCCGCGCCGGACCGGCGGTGCCGGCTCGCCGCCGAGCAACCATCGGCCCCGCCGGCCGGTCGCTGAGGAAATGCCACAGCGCCGCGACAAGCCCGCGATGGCGGGCTTGACGGCGCGACCGGGCGCGACCACTCTGGCTTTGGACACGGAGAGTACCTGATTGACTCCACTACGCAGCGGAGGTCGTCAGACCCAGCTGTCCGGTTAGCGGGGGACGTTCGGGATGACGACGCAGCGGGAGCCGGGCGCGGGCGGGCTGTTGGAGGCCGCACCCGACGCGATCGTCGCGGTGCGGATAGATGGTCGGATCGCGCTGGTGAACGCGGCGACCGAGCGGCTGTTCGGGTACCACCGGGAAGACCTGGTCGGGCAGCCGGTGGAGATCCTGGTTCCCGAGGGGATGCGGGGGGCGCATCCGGGTCACCGCAGCGGGTACCTGTCCGACCCACGGCCCCGGCCGATGGGGGCCGGGATGGAGCTGGCGGCGCGGCGTAGCGACGGCGTGGAGTTCCCGGCGGAGATCTCGCTGTCGGCCATCGACACCGACGACGGCCTGCTGGTCACGGCCGCGATCCGGGACGTGACCGACCGGAAGAAGGCGGAGGCGAAGTTCCGCGGGCTGCTCGAGGCCGCTCCCGACGCCATCGTCTGTATCGGTCCGGATGGGCGGATCGCCCTGGTCAACGCCCAGACCGAGCGGCTGTTCGGCTACCGGCGGGCCGAGCTGGATGGCCAACCGGTGGAGATCCTCGTTCCCGAGGCGGTCCGGCCGGCGCACCCGGGGCTGCGCAGCCAGTACTTCCGCAACCCGCAGCAGCGGCCGATGGGCGCCGGCATGCAACTGGCGGCCCGACGCAAGGACGGCACCGAGTTCCCGGCCGAGATCAGCCTCTCCGGCCTGGACACCGAAGACGGCCTCCTGGTCTCCGCCGCGATCCGGGACGTCACCGAACGGGTCGAGTCCCAGGCCGAACGCGACCGCTTCGAGCAGCAGCTGTGGGAGAAGAACGTCGAACTGGAGAAGGCCAGCCAGGCCAAGGACGGCTTCCTGGCCAGCATGAGCCATGAGCTGCGCACCCCGCTCAACGCGATCATCGGCTTCACCGGCACCCTGCTGATGGAGCTACCCGGCCCGCTCAACCCCGAGCAGACCCGGCAGCTGAGGACCGTGCAGACCAGCGGCAAGCACCTGCTGTCGATCATCAACGACCTGCTCGACCTCGCCAAGATCGAATCCGGCAAGGTGCAGCTCCGGCTCGAACCGGTCAGCTGCCTGGATGCCATCCGGGACGTGGTCGAGTCGCTGCGGCCGCTCGCCGAGGGCAAACAGCTCCTGCTGGCCACCGACCTGCCGACCACGGACGTCATCGCCACGTCCGACCAGCGCGCCCTCGGCCAGATCCTGATCAACCTGGTCAACAACGCGATCAAGTTCACCGACTCCGGCGAGGTACGGATCGCCCTGCACCCGGCCGGGCCGGACACACCGGCCCGGATCACGGTCACCGACACCGGACAGGGCATCCCCGCCGCGGACCGGGAACGGATCTTCCACGCGTTCCAGCGCAGCGAAACGACCACCCGCGAACGGACCGAGGGCACCGGGCTCGGCCTGCACATCTCCGGCCGGCTCGCCGAACTGCTCAAGGCGAGCCTGTCGGTCACCAGCACCGTCGGCGCGGGCAGCACGTTCACCCTGAGCCTGGGCGACTGAGCATGGGCGCGCGGATCCTGGTCGTCGAGGACAACCAGCAGAACCTGGAGCTCATGTCCTACCTGCTCACCGCGTACGGGCACGCGGTGACGACCACCGCCCGCGGCGAGGAGGCCGTGCCGCTCGCCCGGCAGGACCGGCCGGACCTGGTGGTGATGGACATCCAACTGGTCGGCGGCATTGACGGTTACCAGGCACTGGCCGAGCTGCGCGCCGACCCGGATCTGGCCGGGCTGCCAGTCGTCGCGGTCACCGCGTTCGCCATGGTCGGCGACCGGGACCGCGCCCTCGCGGCCGGGTTCACCGACTACGTGACGAAGCCCATCGACGCTCCGTCCTTCGTCGGCACGATCGAGGTCAGTCTCCCCGCCGCGCTGCGCGGGCACCGGCCGACGCAACACGTGCGACCGACCGTGGCACCGGACCGGGGCCACTCCCCCACGGTCGTGGCCACGATCCTGGTCGTGGACGACCAGCTCACCAACGTCTCGGTGATCCGCAGCCTGCTGGAGCCGCACGGCTACCGGGTGACCGAGGCGACGAGCATCGACGAGGCCGTGTGGTCGGCCGAGCACGATCCGCCCGGTCTCGTCCTCTCCGACATCCACATCCGCAACGAGCTGGGGTTCGAGCTGCGCCGCCGGCTGCAGGCGGTGCCGGCGCTGGCCGGCATCCCGTTCGCGTTCACCACCGCGACCGGCCAGCTGCACGCCCCCGAACTGGCGGCAGAGCCCGCTGAGATCATCCACCGACCGATCAACCCGGATGAGTTCCTCGCCCGGGTCGCCGCGCTCACCCGGTCGACCGCGCGGGCCTGACGTGTCCACCGTCCTCGTGGTGGACGACCACCCGGACAACCGCGATCTCGTCCGGACGCTGCTGACCTACCGGGGGCATCTGATCGTCGAGGCCAGCAACGGCCTCGAGGCGCTCGAACTCGCCCGCGCGGATCACCCCGACCTGGTGATCACCGACGTGCTCATGCCCGGGATGGACGGCTGCGAACTGGTCCGCGCGCTGCGGGCCGAGCCGGCGACGGCGACGATCCCGGTGATCTTCTACACGGCCAACTACCTGGAGGACGAGATCCGGCCCATCGCCGAGGCCTACGGCGTGAGCTCGATCCTGCAGAAGTCAACCGACCCAGAGGTGCTACTGCGGACCGTCGAGGAGGTACTGACCCAGCAGCCGCAGCCCGTCCAGGGAAAACCGGACGGGCGGGCGATGCAGCAGCACCTGCAGACGGTCAACGCCAAGCTGCTGAGCAAGATCCGCGAGTTGGAGACCAAGGAAGTCGAACTGCGGGCCAGCGAGGAACGCTTCCGGCGGATAGCCGAGTCGGCCCCGGTGGGCCTGTTCCTCGGCGATGCGGCCGGCCGGGCCGTCTACGTGAACCCGCGGCTGGTCGAGCTGCTGCGGTGCCGGGCCGGCGACCTGCTCGGCGACGGCTGGCGCGATTTCCTCGGCCGGCCGGGCGATGGGACGAGCGGCGCCGTACCCGGGAGCGGCACCCAGCGGTGGCGGCAGGCGCTGCGGATCGACACCGAGGAGCGGTGGTTCGACGTGAGCCTGGCCGCCGTCCTCGGTGTCGACGGCCGGCCGTTCGCCACCACCGGCACGGCCGACGACGTGACCGCGGCGGTGCTCGCCGAGCAGCGGCAGCGGGAGATGGATGCCCGGGCGGAGGTCACCGAAAGGCTGGAAGGGCTGGGCCGGCTCGCCGGTGGTGTCGCGCACGACTTCAACAACCTGCTGACCATCATTCTCGCCTACGCCAAGTTCGCCCAGGCGGACAGCATCCGCGGTCTGGAACAGGGTCAGGTCGACGATGAGACCGGCCGGCTGCTGCTCCGCCACCTGGACCGCGTGCTCGGCGCCGGCAACCGTGCCGCCAACCTCACCAGCCAACTGCTCACCTTCGGTCGGTGCGACGCCTCGCAGCCGGCCGTGCTGGACGTCAACAAGGTCCTGCTGGATATCTCCGAACTGCTGGGACGGACCCTCGGCGAACACATCGAGATCGTCGTCGAGCTCGCGCCGGCGCTGCGGTCCGTGCTCGCCGACCCCAGCCAACTCGAACAGATCGTGCTCAACCTCGCCGTCAACGCGCGGGATGCGATGCCGGCCGGCGGTGTCATCACGCTGCGGACAGCCAACCGGGACAGCGCGGCGGACGCGCTGCCGGCGGAGCTGCCCGCCGGCCGGTACGTCCGGGTGGCGGTCGAGGACACCGGCTGCGGGATGCCGCCGGAGGTCGTCAGGCGGGCGCTCGACCCGTTCTTCACCACCAAGCCACCCGGCGAGGGCACCGGCCTCGGCCTCGCCACCGTCTACGGGATCGTCAGCCGTACCGGCGGGCACCTGTCCATCCGGTCCGCGGTGGATCAGGGGACGTCGATCGACGTCCATCTGCCGGCAACCGACCAGGCCGCCGCGCCGGCTGCCGTCGAGGACGACGGCGAAGACCCGGCAGGCACCGAGAGCCTCCTGGTCGTCGACGACGAACCGGCCATCTGTGACATTGCCGAGCGCATTCTCAGCCGGGCCGGTTACCGCGTCCTCGTCGCCACCTCCGGCGCACAGGCCATCGAGGTCATCGACGCCGGCGGCCACCGTGTCGATCTGCTGCTCACCGATGTCGTGATGCCGCAGATGTTCGGCAACGAGCTGGCCGACCACGTCGCGGCCCGCCAACCGCAGACGCGGGTGCTCTACATGTCCGGCTGGGCGGACGCGCTCACGGAGGAGAATGGCACCCTGCCGCCGGGAACTACGGTGCTGGCCAAGCCGTTCTCCGCCGCTGCCCTGCTCCGGGCCGTCCGCCGCGTTCTCGACGCCAGCCGGGTCTGACCCGGCCACCGCCGACCCGGGCCGGACGGCCGTGAGCAGCGCCGGCGCCCGCCCACCGGCGCGCTGCCGCGCCCCTTGACCGTCCATAGTGGACTGGACTGCCGGCTACCTACCGAACACGACCGCGGTCAGGGTCTGGTTGATGTGCCCCAGCCAGCTCTCGCCGTAGGTGTGGAAGCCGGCGGTCGGGATGCCGCCGATGGCGTCGACGAACGGCTGGTGCAGGTCCTTCGCGTCCATCTCCAGCCGGCGCAGGATGCAGTTGAACATCACCGCACCGGACGCCTCGCCGCCGACCTCGTCGACGGCCGAGCGGATCGCCGCCCGGGTGTCGCCGATAAGGTCGGTGCTGTTCATCAGCTCGACCTCCATCCCGGGCAGGATCTGGCAGTAGAACTTGATCCCGCGGCCCTCGATCACCTGCTGCGGGCTGCGGATCCACGGCTTGCCGTCGATCATCAGGCCGAGCGGGTGGGCGCTGAACTCCCGATCGGCCAGGCCCTGGATGCCGGACCCGACCGCCTCCGCGTACACCTGGGCCGCCGGGCGCCCGTCCAGCTCCCAGACGATGCGCTGCGCGGTGTCCGCGTCGGTGATCGTGAAGCGGCGGCCGGCCGGCTCGAAGCTGCAGCTCTTGACGATGGTGAACGGCACGGCCGCGTCGACGACCAGCAACGCCGCGCCGTGCGCCGAGGTGGCCCGGCCGCTGTACACATCGGTCCGGCTGAACTTCAGGTCGTCGCCGGCCGAGCCGCCGACGAACGACATCAGCGGCGCCATGTTGCCGAGGACCTCATTGACCCGCTCCTCGGTGCCGTGCAGGCCGTCGATGAGCACGAAGCCCACGTACCGCCTCGGATCGACGTCGCGCAGCCGGATCTCCAGCCGCTCCTCGATGTGCCGTAGCGACCCGATCACCGCGTCGTCGATACCGTGCCGCAGGTCGGCCAGCGAGGCCGCGGCCCGGCGGACGACGCCGGTCGGCAGCACGACGGCGGACGCGCCGCCGGTCGACCCGGCGCGCTCGGTGAACTCGCCGGCGGTGGTGCAGCCGATCACCGGGGCCTGCGGGAACGCATCCACCAGCTCCCGGGCGACCTGCTCGCCGTCGACGGCCGGCGAGCAGAAGAACAGCACCGCCCCGGCGTCGACGCCGCTGAGCCCGGCCACCAGCTCCCGGCCGACACCGGCCGGCTCCGCCCCGGACGCATGGGCGCTGCGGACCACCTGATCAGTCAGTACCCGCTCGCTCATCAGCCCTCCCCCGCTCTAGAGCTGGTAGCCCAGCTCGGCCAGCGCCGCGCTGACCCGGGCCACCACGGCACTGTCGGTGATCTGCTCCGGCTTCGGGGTGCGTAGGTTCACCCCGGTGCGCAGCAGCACCCGGGTGACCACCGGCCCGAGGCTGGTCGGGTTGCCGAGCTCGCGCTGCAGCCTGGACGCCAGGTCCGTCAGGCTGCTCGCCGTGGTCGTCGTCACGCTCACCTCCGCACAGCCGGATCAGGTCGATCCGGATCGTATACGGAGAGTAGTCAGTCGGCTACCCAGCGCCTGAGCTTTGTTCCAAGGGTGTCGGAGCCACCCGCTGCTGACGGCGATGTCGATGGAGGCTCTGCGGGGAAGCGGGGATTGCCGTATCGGGTGGCGGCGGCGCGGTGGCGGTTGCGCCGGTTGACGCCGCCCGCTCAGCGGTCAGGGCGTCGCGAGGCTGGTACCGCAGGCGCCGCAGGTCGACGAGTCCGACCCCACCGGGGTCTTGCAGGACGGGCAGTGGAAGCTCACCGGCTCCCTGCCCGGCACGGTCGGCGGCAGCCGATCCGGCCACTGACCCGACCGCGGGAACGGCCACACCAGCCGTCGATACCAGTTCACGCCACCATCATGCGCCCTCCAGGCCCTGTACCCGCCGGCCCGGCGGGTCGGGTCGGCGGGCCGGCGGGCCGCGGGGCCGTCAGCGGAAGCGGGCCGGGAACTGGGCGACGATGCCGCCGCTGAGCAGGTCGGCCATGGCCAGGATGTGGGTGTGCACGGCCTCGTAGTCGGCGACGCTGGCGGTGAAGTCGGCCTGTAGTTCGTGTGCGGCCTCGGTCAGCGTCTGGTCCAGGTGCGTCTTCATGCTGGCCCGCAGCACCCGGCGCGGCCAGAACCGGGGGTTGGCGGCGGACAGGAAGTCGGCGACGTCGTTGGCGTTGGCGTACCAGCGCGCGGTGGCGGCGGTGAACGCCGCGTCGTCCCCGGCCTTCGCCGCCTGCAGCACCTCGACCGCGATCGTGATGTGCTCGTGCAGCAGGGCGGTGAGCCGGTTGCCGGCGGCCTGGCCGTAGAACGGCTTGATCGCGTTGCCGATGTCGACCTGGTTGCGCAGCAGCCGGTCCGCGGTCGCGGCGAACCCGCCGGAGCCGTCGGCGAACGTGACGATCGCCAGCCGGGTCCAGGTGATGTGGTCCTCCCACAGCTTCCGCATCTGGTCGTGCAACGCGACCTGCGCGGGCGTCCGCGGCACCGGTGCGGCGCCGTGCTGGTGGGCCGGTACCGCGGCCGGCGCCGCGGCGGCGGCCGGACCGGGCTCGGCGCTGCTGGCTGGCGGCCCCGGCGCGAGCAGGCCGGCGGCGAGTGCGACCAGCACCGTGACCAGCAACGACCATAGGGTGGTCCGGGCGAACCGGGTCCGGTTCATCGGTGCGCCGGCGGGCCTGGGCCGGCCGCGAGGTCAGCCTGGACGGGCTGGGCGGCCTCGACCTGGCCGCCGACGCCGGCCCCAGCCCGGAGCAGCACGCCGAGGCCGCCGACCTGGCCGCCGCGGTGCGGCAGGCGATGCGGGTCGCGCTGACCTCGTACCAGCGGCAGATCGCGCTCGCGCTGATCGTCGACCAGGCGCCGATCGACGTGCTCGCCGACCGCCTCGGCACCACCCGCGGCGCGCTCTACAAGACCCTGCACGAGGTGCGCAACCGGCTGCGGGCGCACCTGACCAGCACCGGCCACCTGCTGCCGACCAGCCCGCCGGCGGGTACCCGATGAGCCGGCCGCGCCGGCCGCTGACCGAGGCGCAGGCCCGGCTGCTCACCCGGTCGACCGAGCCCTGGCTGTCCTGCGAGGACTGCTTCGCCCAGGTGGACGGGTACGTCGAGGACCTGCTGGCCGGCGCGGCCGGCACCGACCGGCCGGAGTTGGCCGTACACCTGGCCGGCTGCCCGGCCTGCGCGGAGGAAGCCGAGTCGCTGCTGCTCCTGGTCGCCGACCAGGACGGCGTCGACCCGGCCCCGGCCCTGCGGCAGCTGCCCGGCCGTCCCGGCTGACCGCCCTCGGGTGCTGGGCGGCCGCGGTAGTGTCGGCCGGGTGCGGCTAGGCATCGCCCATCATCTCGGTTGGGCAGTGGCGGTCACCGCGTCGGCCGACCACCAGGTCGTGGACCGCCGGCGGATGGAGCTGATCGAGCCCGGTATGCCGACGGCACCGATCGAACACGACAGCAAACCGCTCGACGATTCCGCCGCGGCGGCGCTGGTGGCGAAGGTGCGCGCGTCGGCGCTCCGGGCGGCGTCGGCGTCGCTGGATCAGCTCGCCGCCGGGCTGCCCGAACCGATCGTGTCGATGTCGCTGCGGTCCTGGCCGCTGGACTTCCCGGACGACATCGCCGTCCTGCGCCGCCCGCCGTACGACTCCCGCGCCGACTCCATCATGTACCGCCAGGTACTGGCCGAACTCGCGCACGCACGCGGCTGGGCAGTGCACCTCTACGACGCCAGGGACGTGCAGGGCCAGGCGGCCAGGGTCCTCGGCGCGCGGGCCGACGGGGTGCTGCACGGCCCGCGGTCAGCGCTCGGGCCGCCCTGGGCCACCGATCACCGGATGGCCCTCGCGGCGACGATCATCGCCGGCTGAGTTGCCGGGCGGTGGCGGTGCGCTCCGACCTTCAGGCCGCCGGCTCGGCCGCGGCCGGCAGCGTCGTGCCGAGGACCCGCAGCCAGTTCCCGCTCGTGATCGCCGCGAGCCGCTCGCCGGCGTAGCCGCGTTCGCCCAGCGCGGCGACGAGCGCCGGGTAGTCGTCCGGCGCGGTGAAGCCCTCGAGTCCGAGGCGGGCCTTGTCAGGCGACACCGGCTCGCCGCCGAGCACCTCGTCCCGGCCGGGCCCCGGGCCGGTCTGCCCCACCTGGTCGACGAAGTCGGCGCCGAGGCCGACATGCTCGATCCCCATCACCGCCACCGCATGGTCGAAGTGGTCGAGCCAGCGGGACAGCGTCGGCGCGGCCGGGTCGACGACGAACGCGATCGCCATCATCCCCAGCACCCCGCCACGCTCGGCGAGCGCCTCCAGTTGCCAGTCCGCGAGGTTGCGCGGATCGTCGCAGACCGCGCGGCACCCCGCGTGCGTCACCGAGAACGGGACGCCCTCGACGAACACGTCGCGCCAGGTCTGCTCGGAGGCATGCGCCAGATCCAGCATCACGCCGAGCTCCGCGAAGCGCCGGACCAGCCTCCGCCCGTGATCGGTCAACCCCCGCGTCGGGGTGTCCTTCCCGCCGGCGAAGTCGTTCGGCTGGTTCCAGGTCAGGCTCGCCGACCGCACCCCGTGGTCGTACCACTCCTGGAAGGCACCGACATCGCCGTGCAGCGGCTCGACACCCTCCATCGACAGCACCAGCCGCAGCCGCGGGTCGTCGAGCTGGTCGCGGGTGCGTACCTGGCAGAGCTGGTCGGCGTTCTCCTCGACCGCCAGCTCGAACTCCGCCAGCTGAGCCAGCGCCCGGGCCCGCGCCTGCGCGCGCGGCTCACCGACACCGTAGAGCGGGCAGATCTGGACTCCGACGCCACCGGCCCGCAACCTCGGCAGCCAGTACCGCTCCAACAGTCGCTGTCGACCGCGCCGCAGAACCAGCTCGAAGACCCGTTTCTCACCGCGGTCGATTACCAACTCGAGCAGCAGGTCGTTGTGCGCGTCGACAATCACAGCCGCAGTCTCCCGCGATCCGGTGCAGCCTGGTGATAACCGGCCACGCCGTCGGAATCGGCCAGCCCGACAATCGGACCGTCAATAGCCGCAATAGCCGGTCCGGACCCGTGCCAGCGCGAATGGTGCTCGGTTGCGATCGGCCGTCGGCGTCAGGCACGATCGTCAGCATGTCCCGTGTTCTCGTGAGCTGGTGGTGGTCGCCCGAGCGGCGACCCTGACCATTCGCGTCCTGGGCTGCCCTCTCGTGGCAGCCTCTCCCGGGCCAGCGCACCGCCAGGCAGCCTCGACAGGTCGGCCTCCGTAGTCAAGGAGACCACCGATGTCTGACCGCACCGCATCCCAGCAAGCCGCCCTCGACCGCAGCGCCGTCCTCGCGGAACAGGTGCTGGCGGACCCGCGGAAGTTCCGGGTCCTGACCGGTGACCGGCCCACCGGCCCGCTGCACATCGGGCATTACCTCGGCACCCTGGCGAACCGCGTTCGACTCCAGAACCTCGGCGTCGAGGTGATCGTGCTGATCGCCGACTACCAGGTGCTGACCGATCGACAAGCTGGTCACCAGCTACCCGCCACGGTCCGCGGCGTCGTCGCCGATTACCTCGCCGCCGGCATCGACCCCGACCGATCCACGATCTTCACGCACAGCGCTGTCCCGGCTCTCAACGAACTGGTGCTGCCATTCCTGAGCCTCGTCAGTGCCGCGGAACTGCACCGCAACCCGACCGTCCGGGCGGAGACCGAGACCACCGGCCGGCCGCCGACCGGCCTGATGCTCACGTACCCGGTCCACCAGGCCGCCGACATCCTGTTCTGCCACGCCAACCTGGTCCCGGTCGGTCTCGATCAACTCCCGCACGTGGAGACCACCCGGCTGATCGCCCGGCGATTCAACGACCGCTACGCCAGCCGGTCACCGCTGTTCCCGGAGCCCGCCGCGCTGCTCACCGCCACCCCGATGCTGGCCGGCCTGGACGGAAAGAAGATGAGCAAGACCCGCGGCAACGGAATCGCCCTGCAGGCGACCGAGGATCAGACCGCGGCCACGATCCGGCGCGCGCCCACCGACAGCGAACGGCACATCAGCTACGACCCGATCGCCCGACCCGCCGTCGCCAACCTGCTCGACCTCCTCGCCGCCGCCACCGGCCGGGCCCCGCAGCACCTCGCCGACGAGATCGGCGACCGCGGCTCAGGGCACCTCAAGCGGCTGCTGACCGAGGCGATCAACGAACTGCTACGGCCGGTGCGTCGTCGCCGCGCCGACCTCGCCGACGACATCTCGCACATCGACGCCGTGCTCGACACCGGCAACAGCCGCGCACGCCAACTCGCCGACCACACCCTCGCCACCGTGCACAACCTGCTCGGCATGACCTACGCGAACCGCCAACCGGCCATCGCGGGCGCCTTCCGGCAACCGGGCGCTATTCCGCCCGGTACTGGTCGTGCCGGGCGAGCAGCTCGGTCCACTCCTGCTCGCTGAGCTTCCGGCCCTCGGCGGCGATGGCGGCCAGCTCCGCGACGTCGCCGTCCGTTCCCGGAAGCGTGCCGACAACCAGCCGGGCCAGGCCGAGGTCAGCCATGCGATCCCACCGGGCCGATGCCGGACGGGTGCGCTGGGCCGGCCGCGGGGGCCGGGTGCTACTGCTCGACTGGACCCTTACCCCGTGGCAGCACCGGCAGGCCCGCTATCGCCGGGGTGACCTGTCGCCACTCCCCCACCATGGCATTGGTCGCCGCGGTCGCGGCCCGCAGGTACTCCGCGACCAGCAGGCCCTCCGCCTGGTCCGGCCCGACCGGGACCGTGCGTCCGGACGGCTGGATGTGCGCGGGCACGAAGACCACCTCGGTGCCACCGGACTCGCGGATCGTCAGCAGCGCCGCCGCGGTCAGCCGGGAGTCCGGGTGGAACGGCAGCAACGGGTAGTCCGCCCGCGGGTAGACGCCGTGCGCTCCGTAGAGCGCCAGCGCCTCCGGACCATCCACCGGAAGGCCCTCCCCGGCCAGCCAGTCACCCAGCCGGGGCAGGTCCATCGCCCAGTGCCCGAGCCCGTACAGGACCGGTCGGCCGTCGTAGAAGTGCACGCCGCGCAGCGTGTGCTGGTGGTGGCCGAGCACGACATCGGCACCGGCGTCCACGAACAGCTCGGCGCACTCCCGCTCGTGTTCGGTGACCAGGTGCGGCCGGCTGAAGTCGCCCCAGTGGCAGCTCACCACGACCACGTCGGCCTGCTCCCGGACGCCGGCGATCGCCTCCTCGGCGCGCTCAGCGTCGCTCCCGTCGAGCAGCGATATCACCCGTGGAGCCATCCCGGGCGCCCACTCGTGCAGGATCGCCGGCACGTACGCGTTGTGTGCCCGCAGCGGGGCGAGGCCGGGCATCGCTCCGCGCGCCTCGTATCCGGCCGGGAACACGGACGAGAACGCGAGGAACGCGACGGTGCGGCCGTGGCGCTCGACGATCACCGGCCGGTACGCCGCCGTCCGGTCGGCGCCGGCGCCGACCGGACGCGCCCCCGCCTCCTGCAGGCAGGTGAGCGTCGAGTGCAGGCCCGGGTAGCCGGCGTCGAGGATGTGGTTGTTGGCGACGGAGAGGACATCGAAGCCGGCGCCGCGCAGCGCCGCCGCGTTGCGGCGGGCCGCTACCGCCGGCGGCCGCGCGTTGGGCACCGGGTCGACGCCGTCCGCGTACGCGCCCTCGTTGTTGGCGAACCTGATATCGGCCACCGCGAACAGCTCCCCCGCCGCCTCGAACGCGCTCGCCGGATCGGGCCGGTCGAGGAAGACGTCGCCAAGTGCCAGCACGGTGACGTCGTTGTCGGCCATGGCGCTCCCTGGAGACTGGACGATGAGACGTCCCACCTTAGGCATGTTAGAACTGGTATCTGATGAGAAATGCCCTATCGTGCAGATTAGCCGGTTAAGGGTTTTCTTCAGTTTCGGCGCCGCGTAGCGTCCGCGATGTCAACTTTGACATGGGAGGCGGACGACTATCAGAGCGCAGTCATGCCGATAGCGGCACTGCGCCATGCATTACGGGAGCTATCGCATGGGCCAGGTAGGTGCGGGACCAGGAGGTACCACTGCCCCGCCGGCCGCGGATCGCTTCGGCTGGCTGGAGCACGGGGACTCGCCGGCGACCGCCGCCTGGCTCGACGAGCAGCGCCGGCTGTGGGCCGCGCAGAGCCCGGAGTGGACGTCTATCGCGACGTTCACCCGGTGGCTGGACGCCTTCACCTCGTCCGACGAGTACTCCGCTCCGGTGCCGCGCGGCGCGCGCACGTTCTGCACGCTGCGCGAGGGCAGCATCGTCCGACTGTTCGTCGACGACGGGCGCGGGCAGCGGGTGCTGCTGCAGACCGGCGGGTCCGATGCCCCGACCGGCGACCTGATCGAGGACTGGGTCCCGAGCCCGGCCGGCACCCGGCTGGCCGTGCAGCGCTGGTCCGGCGACGACACGCTGCGGCTGCTGGTGCTCGACGTCGACAGCGGGCGGCAGTTGCGCCGGCCGGTGCCGCTGGACCGGCTCGCCTCGGTGGCCTGGGTTTCGGACGACCTGCTCTACCTGACCGGCCGCCCGCCCGGCGCGGACGATGACAGCGGCGACACCGTGCTGGCCGTCCCGGCCACGAGTGACGAGCCGGCCGAACTGGTCCTGGACGCGGTCCTGGGCGACACGACGGAAACGGAGCTCAGCGGCAGCGCCGACGGCCGCTGGGTGGTGGCGGTCTGCACGAGCGGCCTGTCCGCCCGCGGGCAGACCTGGGTGTGCGACACCCGCCGCACCGCCTGGCGGCAACTCCCCGCGCTGGACGACGGGCTCTCGACTGTCCACTTCGGATCCGACGATCTGCTCTACGTGCTCACCGACGCGCAGGCGCCGCGCGGCGAGATCCGGACCGTCCGGCTCGGCGCCGAACAGGTCCAGACCACACTGGTTCCGCAGCACGACCGGCGGACCCTCGCCGGCTTCGCCGTGCTGGACGGGGTCGACCCCGTTCTGCTCGCGGTCTGGGAGGACGGCGGCCGCAGTGCGCTGACCCGGCACGACGCCCGAACCGGCCAGCTGGCGGCGGAGGTCCCGCTGCCCGGGCCCGGCCTGATCACGGAGCTGACCAGCGGGTCGACGCCGCCCGCGGCGTGGCTGCGCTACTGCGACCCGCTGACGCCACCGGGGGTCCACCGGTACCGACCGGACACCGGCCGGTTGGCCGACCC
>Ga0307499_10000118_pt1 | contig 28367 bp, 24 predicted proteins | sample 13_S_MG_FD_201363 | JGI IMG/M metagenome (GOLD analysis project Ga0307499, IMG submission 201363) | Soil microbial communities from Populus trichocarpa stands in riparian zone in the Pacific Northwest, United States - 13_S | ecosystem: Environmental > Terrestrial > Soil > Riparian zone > Trees... | reverse complement strand
CCCGAACCGGCCCCTCACCAGCCAGGCCCACCCGAACCGGGCCCTCGCAAGCCAGGCCCGCCCGAGCCATGCCATCACGAGCCAGGCCCGCCCGAACCGGCCCATCACAAGCCAAGCCCTCACGAGCCGGCCCCTCACAAGCCAGGGCATCATGCGCCGGCCCTCGCGAGCCAGGCCCGGCCGAGCCGGGCCCTCGCAAGCCAAGCCCGCCCAAGCCAGCCCCGCCCAAGCCAGCCCCGACCTGTCGGGGCCGGCTCGCCGCGTCCACCGGCGGCAGATGATTCAGGTAAGAGCCGGCCACCGCCCGCGCTGATACCGATCGGGCCGGAATGGAGTACCCACCGCCGCGTCACCCCTGGATTGAGTAGTCGCCTGCTCAGGTACCCGGGCCGGAAGCTCGCTTTCCTGGTGCCAGGCCGCCGACCGGTGGCCGGACACCAAAGGGGAAGTCAATGTTGAAGACAAGGCACCGGAGCGCCGCTTCCGGTCGGCTGCGCGCAGCCGCCGGGGTCGGGGCAGCGCTCTTCGTGCTGGCCACGCCCCTCGCGGCGGCGGCCGCACCGGGAACGGCCGGCACCCCGGCCGGAGCCGGCGCGGCCAGGGCCGACGTGGCCAAGGCGGGCGGGGCACCGGCGGCACAGCCGGTTCCGCGGATCTGCACGCTGCAGCCCGCGGCGCACTCGGCCAGCGAGTGGACCAGCTGCCTGCACGTGGACGCCCGGCTGGACAGCTTGCCGGGCATCGGCCAGACCGCGCGGCTGCACATCGAGGTGACCGCGGAGCACACCGAGAAGGCGGTCACGATCCAGGCCGACCTGCCGGCGAACCTGGCATGGGCGCAGGCGCCGACCGGGCTCAGCCGGACCGCGGTGGCGAGTGCGGCGCCGGAGACCGGCGGGCGGCTCGACCGGGCCGGCGCGACGGTGGCGCTGACCGCCGGCGCACCCGCGCAGTTCGACGGCGTGGTGCGGGCGACCGCCGCGGGGGCGGCGCAGGTCCGCGTCCGCGCCCTGATCGACCTGGGCGGCGGCAACGTGGACGCCGCCGAGGACAGCGTGTTCCTCACCGTCGGCGGGCCGGCGGCGAAGGCCGGCATCGACGCCGGCAACGCCTCGACGGTCACCGCGACCGGCGCGGCGAACGCCAGGCCGGCCATCGCCCGGCCGTACAAGCCGGCCGCGCTGGCCGGGCGTGCCACCGGCAGCGGCGTCACCGCGACCAGCGCCTGCGTCACCGGCAGCTGGTTCTACGTCGACAACAACGGCGCGACCCGGCCGTCCCGCAGCTTCCAGGTGCAGGCCTGGGACTCCGACCCGATCGGGGACGACCTGCTGGCCACCGGCGTGACCGACGGCAGCGGCCACTACCACCTGTGCTTCGACAACGACGACGGCATCGGTGGCGCCGGCCAGGACGTGTACCTGAAGTTCGTCGCGGAGAACGCGAACTGGCGGGTGCAGACCGCTGGCACCCCGCTCACCTTCAGCACCAGCGTGGTGAACGACGTCCTCAACGGCAGCGACACCAACTTCGGCAGCCTGCAGCCCGGCGACAGCTCGTTCATGCGCGGCCTGCACGCGTTCGACGAGGCGCAGGACGCGTGGAACGGCGTTCCCGGCGCCTGCTGGGATCTGGATGACGCGGTCTGCCGGCAGGTCCGCATCAGCTGGGCGGCCGACTCGGTGGACGCCACCCGCTACACCACCGGCGACAACATCGTGCACCTGATGGCGGCCGATCCGGACGCGCCGATCGTGGTGGTGCACGAGATCAGCCACGCGCTCATGGACGACGTCTACGAGGACGCCTTCCCGGCCGCGCCGAACTGCAACCCGCACCAGATCCCGGCGTCCACCTCGGCCGGGTGCGCCTGGACCGAGGGGTTCGCCGAGTGGCTGCCGGCCAGCATCTACAACGACCCGTTCTTCCGCTGGCCGAACGGTGCTTCGCAGAGCCTGGAGGACCCGACCTGGGGCACCACCGGCTGGGCGAACGGTGACACGGTCGAGGGTCGGGTGGCCGGCGCGCTGATCGACATCTCGGACGCCGGCAACGAGTCGTTCTGGGACCACTTCAGCGAGCCCGCGATGGGCAACATCTGGACCGAGTTCCAGACCAAGAAGCCGGTCACGTTCGCCGACTTCTGGGCCAAGCGGACCGCGGACAAGTCCGACGCCGGGGCGCTCGCCTCGATCTACCAGAGCACGATCGACTACGGGTTCCGGGAGCCGCTCGGCGCCGCCGCGCTGAACCGGCCGACGCCGACGCCGCACAACTTCAGCTTCACCACGACCACGAACTACTGGTCGGTGGTGGCGATGCGGGGCGGCGCGGCCGACTACGACCTGGACCTGTTCGACGACCGTCCACAAGCGACAAAGCTGGACACCAGCAGCTTCGGTGCCGGCATCGTGGACTTCGTCGCGGTCGACAGCAACCGGCGGGCCCTGGGCGACTACTACCCGCGGGTGCGGCAGTTCAACGGCGGCACCGGCAACTACCTGGTGCAGCTGGCCAGCGGCAACACCACGCTGCCGCCGGCGACCACGCAGTCGATCAGCATGGGCAGCGGCGACATCGTCGCGGTCCGCGACACCAACCTGGGCATCGGTCAGACCGCCACGTTCACCGTGACGGCGACCGGCTCGGGCGACGCGGAGCTGTTCGTGATGCGCTCGCAGGCCGCCGACCCGAGCACCTGGGTCCGGGCCCGGGCGACCGCGCTGGGGACGGCCAGTGCGGCCGGCCCGGGCGGCACCGAGACGGTCACCGTGACCGCCCCGGAGGCCGGCTGGTACGGCCTGGTGATCATCAACAGGTCCGGCAGCGGCTCGTACAACGTGAGCCGTTCCTGACCGACCGGCGAGACCGATCAGCGAGACCGGCGGGTACGTGAGTGAGCGGCGGCGCCCGACCCTGAACCAGGGGTCGGGCGCCGCCAGCGTCTCAGCCCTGGGGCGCCGGCCGCGTTTCAGGGTGACCGTCCAGGCCCAGGGCGGCGGCGACCTCGCTGCGCCGGGCGCAGCCGAGCTTGCCGAGCACCCGCTGGACGTGGTTCTCCACCGTCCGGACGGAGAGGAACAGCCGCCCGCTGATCGCCTTGTTGGTCTCGCCGGCCGCGACCAGCAGGGCGATCTCGTGCTCCCGGCGGCTCAACGGTTCGGCCGCCACCGAACTGGCCAGTGCCGGGGTGGCGGCCTCCGCGCAGCGGGCGCGCAGCAGCATGGACCGGTTGTGGGCGCCGATCGCCCGGCGCCGCTCGCCCTGGCGGCGGAACAGGGCGGCGGCCTGCTCGGCCGCCTCGGCGCCGAACAGCACGTAGCCGGCCGCGGCGTAGCCCTCGGCGACCCGCTCCAGCCCGGCCGGATCGGCCGCCCGGCCGGCGCCGGCGTGCGCCGCGGCCAGCCCGGCCAGCGGGGTGGGCACCTGGCCGGCCAGCTCGGTGAGGCGGTCCAGCGGCTGGCCCGGACCGCCGATCCGGAGCAGGTCCAGCAGCGCGCGCAGTTCCAGCAGCGGCCGGCCGGTGCGCCGGGCCTGCGCCGCGGCGCCGAGCAGCAGCTCACCGGCCGCCGGCAGCGCACCGGCGGCGGCCGCGGCCCAGGCCCGGCCACGCTCGTACTCCACGTCCCAGGCGGCCCGCGGGTCGCCGGGGATCGCGGCCATCTCGGCCACCGCGGCGGCGGCGGTCGCGGCGTCCCGGCGCTGCCCGGCGGCCACCGCGATCCCGGCCAGCGCCAGCCGGCGCGCCCGCGGCAGCACCGGTGTCTCGCCCGGTTCGGCCGCCTCCCGGAACCAGCGTTCGGCCGACCGCAGCCGGGCCAGGTCCAGGTCCAGCCGGCCGCGCACCATCGCCGCCCAGCGCCGCACCTCCAACCGGCCGCCGGCGACCGGGCCCCAGCGGTACACGGTGTCCAGGTGCGCGGCGGTTGCCTGGTCGTACAGCGGCCCGACCAGCGCCTCCGCCTCGGCGAACCGGCCCAGCTCGATCAGCGCGGTGACCGCGTTCACCAGGTGGATCTCCGGGTGCAGCGAGCCGGGGCCGCCGTCCCGGGCAGCCGCGTGCGCCGCCCGGGCGACCGCCAGCGCTTCGGCCACCTCGCCGCTGAACAGCAGGATCGTGTGCCGCACCATCCCGGCATCGGCCGACGGGCCCGGCGCCCCGGCCGCGGCCGGCGGCAGATCGGCCAGCACCTGGCGGGCCAGCGCGATGTCGCCCAGGTACGCGGCCAGCGCGACCCGGTGCAGCCCCACCTCGCGGCAGCGCGGGCCGAGCTCCGAGTCGCCGGCCAGCGCGTGCAGTTCGGCCAGCGCCTGGTCCGGCCGGCCCAGACCCCAGTAGAGCGTGTTCGCCCGGGCCAGCCCGAGGGCGAGCCGGTCGTCCGGCGGCAGCGGGCGGGCGACCCCGTCCAGCACGGCGAGGGACTCGGCGGACCGGCCCAGCTCGTGCAGCGCCTCGGCGAGCAGCCGCGCCGCCACCGGGCTCGGCCGGGACTGCAGCGCGGCCCGGGCCAGCCGCTCGGCCTGCGCATGGTCGCGGGCGTGCGCGGCCAGCACCGCTGCCCGCAGCAGCAGCGCCGGGTCGGCCGGTTCGTTGTTGTCCAGCCGCAGCGCGGCGCAGATGATCCGGTCCTCGCGGCGGCGGGCACCGTGGCCCTCCAGCAGGTCGATCACCGTGCGCCGGCGCCGCCGGGCCCGCAGCGCCGACAGCCCGGACCGCACCGCCTGCTCGTACAGCGGGTGCGCGACCGAGACCCGCAACCGCCGCCCGTCCGCCCGGACCGTGATCAGGCCGCGCTCCTCCAGCCGCTCCAGCAGCTCCGCCGGGTAACGCGCCTCGATGTCGGCCACGCCCAGCTCGCCGGCCAGCACCAGCAGCTCCAGCACCTCGCGTTCCGGCTCGGGCAGCCCGTGCAACCGGGACGCGGCCATCGCCTCGGCCCGGCCGCCACCCAGCAGCGACCCGGTCAGCCGCCACCCCCCGGCCGATTCGGTCAGCACGCCACGCTCCAGCCCGTCCAGCACCAGCTCGCGCAGGGTCAGCGGGTTGCCGGCGGAGTAGGTCCAGTAGCCGACGCCGGTCGGGCCGTCCACCGGGCCGCCCAGGGCCAGGTGCAGCGTGGTCTCCACCTCGGCCCGGCTCAGGTTCCCCAGCTCGACCCGGAGCACCCGGTCGGCCCGCGCCAGCGCGGCGAGCAGGTCCCCCGAGCCCTGCCGGGCCGGGCCCGCCGCCCGGGCGGTGACCAGCAGGAACACCGCCCGGGCCGCCATCAGCTGGCTGACCAGCGACGCCGACAGCGGGTCCAGCAAGCCGGCGTCGTCCACCACCAGCACCGTCCGGGCGCGCCGGTCAGCGCGGTCGGGACGGTCGAAGCGGGCGATGATGCGGGCCATCAGGCCCAGCACGTCGGCGGCGGTGGTGGCGCCCGGCTCGGGCAGCTCCAGGTCGGCCGGCAGCAGGTGCGCCATCGGGGCCAGCGGGACGCCCAGCCCGGCCCGGCCGGTGACCCGCACGACGACGGAGCCGGCGCGTTCGGCGGCCCGCACGCAGGCGTCCGCGAACCGGGTCTTGCCGACGCCGGCCGGGCCGATCACCAGGACCGCGTCCACCGCCGGGTCGGCCAGCGCGTCGGCGAAGCGGTCGACCTCCACGGCCCGGCCGACGAACGGCCAGGCCGGTGTCCTCGCCGGTGCGACGGTGCCCACCGTGCGCCCTCCGCTGGCCAGCCCACTGGACTCGGGCACCCGCGAGGTCTTGGCGGGTTCACCGGATTCCCCTGGGCGGTGAGGATACCGTTGGGCTCGTGACTCCGGAGCAGATCACTCTGGTGGAGCGGACGCTGACGGAGTTGACCGGAGAGCTGGACGCGCTGGCCGCCGACTTCTACCGGCGGCTGTTCGCGGCCGACCCGGCCGTGCCGGCGCTGTTCAGCACCGAGCCGGCCGGGCAGCGGGCCAAGTTCGTCGCCGAGCTGGATCAGGTCATCCGGTGCATCCGCGACCACCCGCGATTCCTCAGCCGGGCCGAGCACCTCGGCGCCGAACACGAGGGCTACGGCGTCCGGCCGCGGCACTACCGGACCGCCGGGGTCGCCCTGCTGGACGCGCTGGCCGCCGCCCTCGGCGACCGGTGGACCGTCGAGGTGGCCGAAGCCTGGGCCCGCGCCTACGACCTCACCACCGCCGCCATGCTCGCCGGCGGCGGCTCCCTGCCCGCGGAGCTGTCCGTCCGGCGGCGCTGACCGACCGCCCACTAGAGTTGCGGCGTGCTGGACGAGCTGGACAAGCGGATCATCCGCCTGCTGCAGCGCAACGCCCGGGTTCCGAACACCGAGATCGCGCGGGCGCTGGACGTCACGGAGACCACCATCCGCAACCGGGTCAGCCGGCTGCTGGACGAAGGTCTCATCGAGGTCGTCGCCGTCGTCAATCCGAAGGCGACGGACGCGACGGTGTCGGCGTTCCTGCTGCTGACCGTGTCGCCACCGAGCATCCACCAGGTCGCCGAGACGCTGCGGGACCGGGCCGAGGTGCGCTACCTGAGCCTGGTGATCGGCCGCGGCCAGATCATCGCCGAGGCGTTCTTCCGCGACCCGCCGCACCTGCTCAGCTTCCAGACCGAGTTCATCGGCGCGCTGCCGAACGTCACCAACGTGGAGAGCTGGCTGGTCGTACACGTGCACAAGCTCTCGTACGAGTGGGAGATCTGAACTCCGGCGGGCCGATCAGTCGAGGCCCTCGATCAGCGGCTGGTACTCGATCCGTTCCTCCCAGGGCACCCAGGTCAGCGCCCGCTCCGGGGTGATCATCCGGCCGATCGGGCTGGCCAGGCACAGCCCGTCCAGGTCCTCGCCGCCGACCAGGCGGCGGATCACCAGGTCGGCGACGGCCTGGCCGATGCCGGGGATGTCCAGGTCCCAGGTGCCGTGGTGGTCGCCGGCCAGCACCGCGGCGACCGCGGCCGGGGTGCCGTTGCGGGAGACCATCTTGACCTCGCCCATCCGGCCGGCCTCGCGCAGCGCGTCCAGGGTGCCCAGCATCGTCTCGTCGTTGTACGGGATCAGGCCGGCCAGCCGGGGGAAGTCGGCCAGGATGTTGCGGGCCTTCTCGCGGCCGCCTGCGGCGACGTCGCTGCTGTTCTTGTAGCGCGGGTCCTCCGGGTCGTTCACCAGGCGCAGCCCGGACTGCCGCAGCCCGAGCGTGATGCCGGCGATCAGTTCGATGTCGTCGACCACGTCCGGCCCGCCGATCAGGGCCACGTCCGCGCCGGGTTCGAGCAGCGTGGCCAGGTGTTCGGCCATGTAGACGCCGTGGTTGAAGTTCGGGTAGACGATCGCCGCGTCCACCTCGAACCGCGGCTTCTCCAGGCTGATCAGTGGAATGCCCGCTCGACGGGCCGCGGCGGCGCCGGCGGCCGGGTGGTCCGGGTCGATCACCCAGACCACCACCGCGTCCACGCCGGCGGCGACCCCGGCGGCCACGGCCTCGTCCGAGTTGCCCGGCCAGCCGGGGGCGCGGAAGTCGGCGGTGATCACCCGCAGATCCAGCCCGGCGTCGGCCAGCCGGCTGCGCAGGCCCTGGCCGAGCGCGTCCACGCCGGCGTTCGAGCCGTACTTCATCGGACTGACGTAGAGCACCCGCACCGTGGTCTCCTCCAGCTAGATGTTCAGCAGGTACCGGTCCAGCTCCCAGCCGGTGACGACGGCGTGGTAGTCGTCCCACTCCCGCCGCTTCATGTCCACATAGGACGAGACCAGGTCGGCCGGGAAGGTCGCCGCGACCAGCGGGTCGGCGGCGAACGCCTCGATCGCCTCGGCCAGCGTCCGGGGCAGGTGCCGGTCGCCGTGCCGCGGCCAGAGGCTGGTGTCCGCGGTGACCGGCGGCCCGGGGTCGAGCTCCTGCTCGATCCCCTCCAGCCCGGCGGCCAGCGCGAACGCCGACGCCAGGTACATGTTGGCGGTCATGTCCACGCTGCGGTTCTCGATCGCCGGCCGGTTCTCCGGCAGCCGCAGCATGCAGGAGCGGTTGTTCACCCCGTACGCCGCCCAGACCGGCGCCCAGGACGGGCCGCCGTCGACCAGCGTCGGCACCAGCCGCTTGTACGAGTTCACCGTCGGGCAGGTCAGCGCGGCCAACGCCGGCGCGTGCCGCAGCAGCCCGGCCAGGAACTGCCGCGCGGCCGGCTGCCATTCCCGCTGCCCGTCCGAGCCGGCCGCGACGAACAGGTTCCGATCGTCCGAAGTGGACTCCAGGCTCATGTTCATGTGCGCCCCGGAACCCCAGGCGGACGCGCTCGGCTTCGGCATGAACGTGACGATCCCGCCGGCCTTCGCGGCGACGTGCCGCAGCAGCAGCCGCAGGTAGGTGAGCCGGTCGCAGGTGGTCAGCGCGTCGGCGTGGGCGAAGTCCAGCTCGTACTGGCCCTCGCCGCCCTCGTGGTCGAGGCTGAACACGCCGAACCCGGACGCCTGCAGGTGCCCGACCAGCTCGCCCAGGAAGTCGAGCGAGTCCAGGGTGGCCTGCACATCGTACGCCGGGGTCGGGCGCAGCCGCGACGACGCCGCCAGCGGGACCAGCTCGGGCAGCGCGTCCGCGCGGTAGACGTAGAACTCGGTCTCCACGCCGAGGTTGAACCGGTAGCCGAGGCCGGCGGCACGGTCCAGGACGGCGCGCAGCGCCGAGCGCGGGCAGCAGGCGAACGGCTCCCGCCCGCCATAGCTGAGGTCGGCGTTGTAGAACGCGATCCGCGGCTCCCAGGGCAGCACCCGCAGCGTGCCCGGGTCGGGCACGCCGACGCATTCGTCCTCGGACGGGTTCATCCGGCCCAGGTCGCCGATCCCGCGCGGGGTGTACCGCTCCGACCCGGCCAGCATCGCCGCCAGGTTCCCGATCGGCACCAGCTTGCTCTTGGCCCGGCCGGTGATGTCCACCCAGCCGCCGAGTGCGAACTGCACCCCGGCGTCGGCCAGTTCGGCCGCCAGTGCGGCATGCTCCCCGCGCACTTCCCGAACGGTGTCCATCACTCTCCTCGATTCGTCGCCGCCGGGTCACGGTGACGGCGGAACGGGATCCGGAGCTCCCGGCCGCCGGTCAGCCCGGACGGGCGGGCCAGCAGGACGATCAGCAGCAGGACTGCCAGGCCCACCTCGGTCAGGCCCGGGCGGGACGGCACCTCCCAGCTGCCGAGGTGGACGCCGCGCTCGACCGCGCGCAGCCCCTCCAGCGCGACGGTGACCGCGAGCGTGCCGAGGACCGCGCCGGAGACGCTGGTCAGACCGCCGACGACCAGCATGGCCAGCGCGGTGAAGGTGATGTTCAGGTAGAACGAGTCCGGGTTCAGCGAGCCGAAGTACTGCGCGAACAGCGAGCCGGCCACGCCGACGATGAACGCGCTGCCGGCGAACGCCAGCCCGCGCTCCCACCAGACCCGGATGCCCAGCGCCCGCGCGGCGATCTCGTCCTCCCGGGTCGCGGCCAGCCGCAGCCCGACCCGCGACTGCCGGAACACCACCGCGGCCAGCACCGCCAGGCAGGCCCAGCCGAGCAGCACCGAGATGCGCGGCGGGTCGGCATCCAGGATCAGCCCGGCGCTGCCGCGGGTCACCGTGTCCCAGGTCTGGAAGACCGAGTGCACCGCGATCAGCACGGCCACCGTGGCCAGGCTCGCGGTCAGCCCGGACAGCCGCATCACCGGCACGCTCACCAGCACCGCGAACACCATCGCGACCAGCCCGGACAGCAGCGCCGCCGCCGGACCGGACAGGTGCAACCCAGCCAGCCAGCCCGGCAGCCCGGGCAGCTGGAACCTCCGCTGCACGTCGGACATCGTCACGATCGCGGTGGTGTAGGCGCCGACGCCCATGAACGCCAGGTGGCCGAACGAGAAGATGCCCGAGTTGCCGATGAACATGCTCAGCCCGACGACCAGCACCAGCATGATCAGCCCGGTCCCGGTCGCCCGGACCAGCCGCGGCGCGCCCGAATCACCGACCAGCGTCGCGACCGCCACGATCGCGCACAGCCCGACCGCCAACGCCAGCGGACGGGCCGGCCCCGGCAACCGGGCCGCCAGCCGGCGGGGCTCGCCGGTCACACCCGCTCCGCCGCGGTCGCGACCCGGAACAGGCCGCCGGGGCGCAGCGCCATCAGGCCGAAGACGCCGAGGAACAGGAACGCGTCGCGGTAGCCGGCCAGGCCGTACGGGAGCAGTTGCTGCAGCAGCGTCGTGCCGATGCCGAGCAGGTAGCCGCCGACGACCGCGCCGGGCAGGCTGCCCAGCCCGCCGACCGCCGCCGCGGTGAAGCCGAACAGCACCGGCGCCAGCCCCATCGTGATCGAGACGCCGCCGGTCTGGCCGACCAGCAGCACCGCCCCGGCACCGGCCAGCAGCCCGCCGATGCCGAACGCGGTCGCGATCACCCGGTTCGCCCGCACCCCGCAGAGCCGGGCCATCCCGAAGTCCTCGGCGGCGGCGCGCATCTGCACCCCGATCCGGGTCCGCCGGACGAACACCGCCAGCCCGCCGAGCAGGACCGCGGTGCAGATCACCGTGACGATGCTGATCCAGCCGATGGTCAGCCCGCCGACGCTGACCGAGCGCCGGAACGCGGGCAGGATGTCGGCCGACTTGGGCAGCGTCGTGAAGATCATCTGAGCCAGGTTCTGCAGCAGGAAGCTGACCGCGAACGAGGTGATCAGCAGCGTCGCCGGGCTGGCCCCGCGCACCGGGCGGAACGCCACCCGCTCCATCAGCAGCGCCAGCAGCACGACCGTGCCTACCGAGACCAGCAGCATCAGCGGCCACGGCCAGTCCTGCGTCAGGTAGACCGCGTACGCCCCGGCCATGATCAGCTCGCCGTGCGCGAAGTTGACCAACTGCATGATGCCGAAGATCAGCGCGATGCCGAGCGCGAACAGCGCGTAGAAGCTGCCCGCGGTCAGCGAGTCCACCAGGAACTGCAGCACCGCTCTCATCGCGGCCCCGTGCTCATCGCGGGTCCGGGGCGCCGAGGTAGATCGCACCCAGCCGGTCCGGGTGCAGTTCGCCGCGGGCGGCCTCGGCCACCAGCACCCCGCTGCGCAGCACGTAGCACCGGTCGGCCAGGGCGACGGTGCGGCTGGCGTTCTGCTCGACCAGCAGGATGGTGAGCCCGTCCGCGCGCAACTGCTCGATCGTGTCGAAGATGACGTCCACCAGCACCGGAGCCAGCCCCAGCGACGGCTCGTCCAGCAGCAGCAGCCGGGGCCGGGCCAGCAGCGCGCGGGCCACCGCGAGTTGCTGCTGCTCGCCGCCGGACAGCCGCCCGGCCGGCGTGCGGTAGTACCGGCGCAGCACCGGGAACCGATCCAGCTCCCGGTCCACATCGGACGCGACCGCGGCCCGGTCGGACCGCGCGCTCGCCCCGATCGCCAGGTTCTCCGCCACCGTGAGGGTGCCGAAGATGCGCCGCCCCTCCGGCACCAGGGTCAGCCCGCGGCGGACCATCCGGTCGGCCGGCTCGCCGGTCACGTCCACCCCGTCCAGCCGGACCCGGCCGCCGGCCGGCGGCACGCTGCCGGCCAGGGCCGCCAGCGTGCTGCTCTTGCCGGCTCCGTTCGGCCCGAGCAGGCCGACGATCTCGCCGGCCTCGACCCGCAGCGAGACCTCCCGCACGGCCCGGATCCGTCCATAGTGGACGGTCAGTTGGTCAACCCGCAGCATGGCTGCCCCAGTGCCACCCCGCCGACCCCAGCCGGGGGCGGTTCCGTCCACAGTGGACGGCCGGTCGGTCAGCCGGCGGCATGGCCGCCCCGTTCGTCGGCCTGGCGGCTGTCGCGCTGCCCCAGGTACGCGGCGAGCACGAGTTGGTTGCCGGCGACCTCGGCCGGGCTGCCGGCGGCGATGGTGCGACCGTGGTCGAGCACCTGCAGCCGCTCGCACAGCCGCATGATCAGCCGCATGTCGTGCTCGATCACCAGCAGCCCGCAGCCGCGCTCGGCCCGGATGTGCCGCAGCAGGTCCAGCAGGTCGTCCGTCTCGGCCTCGTTCAGCCCCGCGGCCGGCTCGTCCAGCAGCAGGAACCGCGGCCCGGCGGCCAGCGCCCGGGCGATGCCCAGCCGGCGTTCCTGGCCGTAGGCCAGCGCCCCGGCCAGCGTGCCGGCGGCACCGGTCAGCCCGACCAGCTCCAGCGTCTCGTCGGCCAGGGCCCGGGCCGCCCGCCGGGACCTGCCGACCGCGTACGCCCCGGCCTCCAGGTTCTCCCGGACGGTCAGCGCGCCGAACGCCCGCACGCTCTGGAAGGTGCGGCCGACCCCGGCCCGGGCCCGCCGGTGCGCCGGCCAGCCGGTGATGTCGGTGCCGTCCAGCCGGATCGTGCCCGCGGTCGGCCGCTGGAACCCGCTGACCGCGTTCACCAGGGTCGTCTTGCCGGCGCCGTTCGGGCCGATCAGCCCGACGATCTCGGCCGGAGCCAGGGCGAGGTCCACCTCAGCCAGCGCGTGCACGCCGTCGAACCGGACATCCACCGCGCGCGCCTCGATCACCGCCGCCCCCGCCCCCGACCTGCCGACCGCCGGTTCAGCAGGCCGTTTCCGGCACGCCGGTCGGCGTGATCGACGTGACGTAGCTGGCCTTGCCGTGGTCGATCTTCATCATGGCCATCGACCTACCGATCGGCGCATGGCAGGTGGCGCTGTAGCTGGTCGGCCCGACCAGGAACGGCGCGTTCTGCAGCGACTCGATCCCCTTGGCCAGCTCGGGCCCGGACGCCGTGCCGGCCTTCTCGATCCCGGCCTTGATCGTCTCGATCACCTCGTAGCCGAACAGCGCGTAGCTGGCCGAGCCGGAGAACTTGACGCTGGACAGGAACTGGTTCACCGCGCTGTTCGGGTCGTCGCCGGCCGAGGACACCATCGCCGGGTGGTAGAAGTCGCTCAGGTCCGGCACCGCGTCGGTCCAGAACGTGCCGTCGAAGCCGGAACCGCCGTAGACCGGCAGGTTCACCCCGGCGGTGCGCAGTTGCCGGATCGCGCTGGCGCCGCCCGGCGGGTACGAGCACATCACTACGAAGTCGGCCGAGCCGGTCGACTTGATCTTGCTGAGCTGGCTGGCGATGGACGGGTCGCTGTTCTTGAAGGTGTCCTTGCCGGCGATCGTGCCCGGCCCGGCCAGCTTCGCCCAGGCGCTCTCGAACTCGGTGCACAGCGACTTGGAGTACTGGATGCTGGTGTCCTCCAGCAGGTACGGGTGCCGCAGTTTCTGCGTCGTGTAGGCCAGCTGGGCCATCGTGACCGACTCGGTCGGGGTGCCCTGGTAGACGTTGAAGTGCAGCGGGCCGAGGCCCTTCAGGCCGAACTCGGGAGCGCCCGCGCCGGAGATCGACACCTTGTTCGCCCGCCGGGCGGCCAGCGCGGCCGGGGCGCCGAAGTCGTAGTCGACCGTGGTCACCACCACGTCGGCGCCCTTGTCAAGCACGTCCTGCGCGGCGGCCTGCACCTGGGCCGGGTCGGTCTTGTGGTCGGCGGTGATCAGCTCGAACTTACGGCCGTTCACCCCACCGGCCGCGTTGATCTTGTCGATGGCGTACTTCATGCCGGCGGTCTGGCCGCCGTCGTACAGCTCGAAGCCGCCGGACTCGGCGACCGCCGCCCCGATGATGATCGGCTTGGCGCTGTCCGAACCACCGCCGCCACCGGACGGGGCGTCCGAGCCGCCGCAGGCCGCCACGGCCGGGACGAGCGTGCCGGCCGCGGCCAGCAGGATCAAGAGCCGTCGCAGGGTCATGGCGACCTCCAGCCGGGAGAGTGCGGGTCAAGGGACCCCCACCGTGCTGCGCGAATTCGCACCAGAACCGTAGCGTGAGGTTCGTAATCCAACAAGACTGAGCCGGATTACTTCGAGATTACGTTTCTCATCTCGTGAATCCGTCGAATCTACGCATCCACACCGCCCGCGGGACGGCCTGCCTCCCGCCCCCGCCATCCGCCGCACCCGCCGCGTCTGCCGCACCCGTCGCGCCTGGCGCGCCTGCCGCGCGTAAGCCGCACCCGCCGCGTCTGCCGCGCCTGTCGCGCGTGAGCAGTTCCTCCCGCAAGTGAGCAGTTCCTCCCGCCCGTGAGTACCTGCGCGGTGAGTGAGCAGGTGCGCCCGCTCACTCACGCCCGAACTGCTCACGCACAGAACGAACTGCTCACTCACAGGACCGCCCGGCCCGCGCGTGGCCGACGGATGAGCAGTTTCGCCCGCGGGCGAACAGGCACACCCCGCCCCGCCCTCACGCCCAGGAGGAACTGCTCACCCGCGGAACCGCCACACCCGACACCGGCCGGCCAGTGAGCACTTCCACCCGCGCGTGCGCACCCACGCGGCGAGTGAGCAGGTACGCCCGCTCACTCACGCCCAAACTGCTCACTCAGCGACGTAGGTGCTCACGCGGGTGTCGGAGGAGGTGTGGTGCGCGGTGTCGGAGCGCGGCTCGGACGTCGCGGACAATCAGTTCAGGGTGCCGGAAGAGCTGGTCGGCGGTTTAGTAGAGGATCTCCCAGTCAGCGCGGCGCAGGTCCATGTGCCGTGCGACATCCCGGCGCATCCGGCGCGGTTCCGCGTGCCCGGCGCCCTGGTACTCGATGCCCAATCGCGCCTGCCGGTAGCAGAGATCTGGCTCGGCCAGCCAGCCACCGTGGTCGTCCAGCACCGGTTCGTTGACGGCCGGCAGCGGAAGCCCGGCCAGGACGAGCAGCACCCGCAGCCGAGACTCCGGCCGGGACCGGGATCGACCGTCGAGCAGCGGAACAGCCCGCAGGGCGAGCCGCAGCCCGCGTCGGCTGCGGCGCTCGCGGATCGCCTGCGCCAACTGCTCCGGCGTCACCAGGCCCAGCCGGATCGCGGAGTCGCCCGCCGCGACGAGGTCGGGCAGCAACATCGTCTCGGCGAGATCACACCAGGTGCGCGCGGCGGACGTCACCGGCAGGCCGGCCACCTCGACGATCTCGTCCGGGGAGAGCAGGCGGCGGTGCGCCACCAGCTCAGGCCGCCGGGGGCCACTGGTCAGCGCCGACGGCCGGTGCTGCGCCGCGACCGTGACGTCGGTGGCCACCGTCTGGGTAGGCACGTCCATCCCGTGCAGCGCCGCCGCGGTCAGGCCGCTGAGCACGGTGCGCTGCGGCAGCACCGCCAACACGGCCGCCAACCGCGTGATCGTGTCGGCGGCAGCCTCAGCGGGGAGCCAGACCCCGCGGCAGAGCCGGACCTGCGCACCGGAGTCGGCGTCGACAGATGAGGACGTGCGGTTCGCCATCGCTCCACGATCCGGTCCAGACGACCACGCACGGGATCGCCGCCGAGATCTGTGGATAACTTCTGCACCGAGTGAGCAGTTTTGCCCCGAGTGGGGACTGGCCAGCTGCGCGAGCACGCCGCCCGTGAGCGGTTCCTCCCGTGAGTGGGCAGTCGCGGCGTGAGTGAGCGCATGCGCCCGCTCACTCACGTCCGAAGTGCTCACTCACGGAAGGAACCGCTCACGGAACGCCCTGTCCGCGGGCAGGTGAATGAGCAGTTCCGCCGTGTCGGGAGCACGTCCTGCCCGAGTGAGCACGTCCTGCCCGAGTGAGCAGTCCCGCCCGCGTGACCAGTCCCGCCCGAGTGAGCAGTCCCGCCCGCGTGACCAGTCCCGCCCGCGTGACCAGCCCTGCCCGCGTGACCACTCCCGCCCAAGTGACCAGTCCCGCCGGAGTGAAAACTAGCCAGCTGCCGTGAGTGACGCTCACTGGCGCTAACTGATCACGTGGCAGCTGAAGTGACCACTCGCAGGTGCGCCCTGCCCACGCGGAGCCGCCGAGTGAGCAGTTCGGCCCGGGCGTGAGCAGTTGGGGCACCAGTGAGCAGGTGTGACCGCTCACTCACGCCCGAAGTGCTCACGCTCGGAGGAAACCGCTCACTCATGGGCCCGCCACGAGCTGGGGCTCGGGTCCGGGGGCGGCTCGATCGGTGCGCGCTCGGTGCGGCCGCGCTCGACCAGTTCGGCCAGCGCCGCCGCGGCCCCGGTCACCAGCCGCTCCCCCAGCTCCACGGTCGCCTCGCTCGGACGGCCGGTGGCGCCGGTGCGGGACAGCTGCGCGGTGGTGTAGCGGAAGACCAGGCCGGCGGTGCGGTCCTCGTCGTCGGCGGCGGGGGCCCGGGCCAGGTCGACCAGGCCCGGGGCGAGGTGCAGCATGATCGCTGTCTCGGCCCGGTTGCCGTGCACGTCCGGCCCCTCGGCGAACATCGCCGCACGCAGGTCCGGCGACAGGCCCCACCACTCCCGGGCGCCCACCCGCAGGTCCGGCCGGTGCAGCCGCAGGTGGTCGGTGCCGGTGCCGATCGCGGCCGAGTTGCCCAGGTGGGCGTTCAGGAACAGCAGCCGGCGCAGCCCGGACCAGGCCGCCCACTCCGCGTACTGCCGGATCAACCCGGCCAACTGCTCCGGCGCCAGCGAGAGCGTGCCGCGGCTGTGCCCGTGCCCGTAGCTGCAGCCGATCGGGATCGCCGGCAGCACCACCGCGCCGCACCGGGCCGCGGCCCGGGCGCAGATCCCGCTGGCGATCATCGTGTCGGTCCCGGTCGGCAGGTGCGGCCCGTGCTGCTCGGTGGCCCCCACCGGCACCAGCCCCACGTCGTCCGGCGCGAACACCAGCCGCCCCGCCGGCAGCTCGGCCCACTCGCTCGCGCCGCCCGGGGGCGGGCGCGTCACCCGGTGCTGCCGGCCATCGCGGTGGCGACGGCTTCGGTACGCGCACCGCGGTCGAACCAGCCCCGCAGCCGGCCCTCGCGCAGGACCAGGACCCGGTCGGCGAGGGCGAGCAGTTCGTCCAGCTCGGAGGAGACGAGCAGGACGGCGGTGCCGTCCTCGGTGAGCGCCTGGATGATCTCGTAGATCTGCGCCTTGGCGCCGACGTCGATGCCGCGGGTCGGCTCGTCCAGCAGCAGTACGCCGGCCTGGCCGGCCAGCCAGCGGCCGAGGACGACCTTCTGCTGGTTCCCGCCGGACAGCGTGCGCACCGGAGCGTCCACATTGGACGCTTTCAGGGCCAGCCGGCCGCGCAACTGGTCCAGCACCACCTCGTCGGCGCGGCGGGAGACCCGGCGCCGCCACGACTGCCGGCCGGACGCGACGAACATCGCGTTCGACCGCACCGACATCTCCATCGCCAACCCGTGCGCCCGCCGGTCCTCCGGGACGTAGCCGAGCCCGGCGGCGACCGAGTCCTTCGGCGCGCCGGGACGCAGCGGCCGGCCGTCGACGGTGACCTCGCCGGTGCGGTGCCGCAACCCGTACACCGCCTCCAGCAGGGTCGACCGGCCGCTGCCGACCAGCCCGCCGATGCCGACCACCTCGCCGGCCCGCAGGTCCAGGTCGACCGGCTCGGTGACCCGGCCGGCGGTCACGCCGCGCAGCGCGAGCCGCACCGGCCCGGGCGGCACCGGCCGCCGCAGCACCTTGTCGGCCAGCGCCCGGCCGACCATGTCCCGGATCACCTGTTCCTCCGACGTTTCGCCGGCCACCCGGACGGCGACCATCGCGCCGTCGCGCAGCACCGCGATCCGGTCGCAGAGGTCGAACACCTCGTTCAGGCGGTGGCTGATGAAGACCACCGAGGTGCCGCGCTCCCGGGCCCGCCGGACGATGTCGAACAGCCGCTGCACGTAGTCGTCGGTCAGCGACGCGGTGGTCTCGTCCAGCGCCAGCACCCGCACGCCGCGGGCCAGCAGCCGCACCACGTCGGTGAGGTGCCGGTCGTCCTGGGACAGGTCCCGGACCCGGGCCCGGGGCGGCAGCGGCACCCCGGCCTCGGCCAGCGCCGCGCTCGCCGCCGCCCGGGTCCGGCCCCAGCTGACCACGCCGGCGGTGCTCGCGCAGTGGCCGAGGTAGAGGTTCTCGGCCACCTCCAGCTCCGGGCAGACGTTCGCCTCCTGGAACACGACGCCGACGCCCGCGTTCAGCCGGGCGTGGATGTCGCCGGCCGGCAGCGGCACGCCGTCCACCAGGACGGCGCCCGCGTCCGGTACCTCGGCGCCGGCCAGCACCCGCATCAGCGTCGACTTGCCCGATCCGTTCTCCCCGACCAGCCCGACGATCTCGCCCGGCCCGATGGTCAGGTCGACCCCGCGCAGCGCCGCCACCCCGCCGAAGTGCTTCACGATCCCGGTCAGCTCGACGCCGCCGGCCGGGCCGGTCACTGCGCGCCGCCGCGGCGCAGCCGGTCCACCCAGACGGCCAGGATGAGCACGGCGCCGGTGACCACGCCGCGCCACAGGGCCTGCACGCCGACCAGGTTCAGCCCGTTCTGCAGCACCGCGATGAACAGCACGCCGAGGGTGGTGCCGGCCAGCGAGCTCTGCCCGCCGAGGAACGAGGTGCCGCCGAGCAGCACCGCGGCGATCACCTCCAGTTCGATGCCGGCGCCGATCAGCGGCGAGCCGGCCTGGATCCGGCCGACGAACAGCACCCCGGCGACGCCGACCAGCAGGCCGTTCAGCGCGAACACCGCGATCCGGACCCGGTCCACCGAGATGCCGGCCAGCCGGGCCGCGTGCTCGTTACCGCCGACCGCGTAGACCTGCCGGCCGAAGTTCGTCCACCGGCTCACGAAGAACGCCGCCAGCAACGCCAGCACCGAGACCACCACCGGCACCGAGACCCGGCCGACCTCGCCGTCGCCGAGCCAGGCCAGCAGGTCGAAGCCGGGCTTGTCGGACAGTTGCACGCTGATCCCGGTGGTCGGCAACTGCGCCGCCGACCGGTAGACCGCCATCGTGCCGAGCGTGACTACGAAGAACGAGAGCCCGGCCTTGGCGATGAGCAGCCCGTTCACGCAGCCGAGCGCGCCGCCGGCCAGCACGGTCAGCAGCACCGCGAGCCAGGCCGGCAGGCCGAGGTTGAAGCAGCCGGCGGTGACCATCGTGCAGAGCGCCAGCATCGAACCGATCGACAGGTCGATCATGCCGGTGGTCAGCAGCAGGGTGGCGCCGACCGCGAGCAGCAGCGGGATGGCCAGCCCGCGGGCGACGTTGTTCAGGTTCAGGTAGCTGACGAACAGCGGCTGGGTGGCGATCAGCCCGATCACCATCAGCAGCAGCACGACCGCCACCCCGGTCCACGGCGGCGCGCCCCGGGCCGCGCTGACCGCCCGCGCCCGCCAGCCGGTACCCGCCGCGCCGGCCAACCCGCCAGCCGCCGGGACGCCGCCGGCCCGGACGGGTTCGGCGGCCGGCGCGCCGGCGGCGGCACCGCCCGCCGCCGGCGCGGGACCCGGATCGCCCGCCGGCCCGGGCGGATCCGCCGTACCGGCGGCCGGGCCGGGCGAGGCTGACGCGGCCGCCGCCGGGGCGGCGGCCGCGGTCACCGCGTCCTGATCGCTCATTTCACCGCGGCGCAGCGCTGCTCGGCGGCGACCCACTGGCTGGCGTTCGTGGCGTCCCAGCGCTTGAACGGCAGCGGGATCGGCGCGACGGACTGGCCGGCCTGGATCTTGGCGCCGGCCTCGGCGGCCCGGTAGCCCATCCCCCACTGGTCGGCGTCGTAGGTGGCGGTGATCGTGCCGTCCTTGACCGCCTGGATGCCTTCCGGGGTGCCGTTGATGCCGAAGATCAGCACGTTCTTCAGTCCCCGGCTCTTCACCGCGAGCCCGGCGCCGACCGCCGAGTTGTCGTTGAACCCGAAGATCACGTTCACGTCCGGGTGCTTGGTCAGCAGGTCGTCGGCCAGCGTGCGGGCGTCGTTGACGTTGTCCTTGAGGTTGTCGGCCTGCTCCACCACGGTGATCTTGGCGGCGGCCGCGCCGTCCTTGAAGCCGGCGATCCGCTCGGTCACCGCCGGGATCGGCGGCCCGCCGATCAGCAGCGCCTTCGACCCGCCCGGGCGCTGCTGCGCCACGTAGGCGGTGGCGTCCGCGCCGGCCTTGCGGCTGTCCTCGTACACCGAGCCGGGCGCGGTCGACTGCGCGTTGTACAGCTCGACCACGGTGACGCCGTCCTTCTTGGCCCGGGCGAACGGCGCGGTGAACGCCTTCTGGTCCAGCGCCAGGAACGGCAGCACCTTGGCGCCCTGCGCGATCAGGCTGTCGAAGTCGGAGATCTGCTTGTTCACGTCCAGGTTGGAGTCCAGCGTGATCACCTTGCCGCCGGTCTTGTCGGCGTAGCAGGTGATGCCGAGGTTGATGTTGTGCTCGCCCGGCTCGGTGGCCAGCGGCGACGGAATGCCGTACGTGATCTTCTGGGCGGCCGTGCCGCCGCCGGGCGCGGCCGGGGTGCTGTCGCTGCCGCAGCCGGCCAGCGCCGACCCGGCCAGTGACACCAGCGCGGCCAACGTGACGATGCGCTTCATCGGTACTCCTCGGATCAGGGCGGAGCGGGGACAAGCCCGACGTTGGGCGGCGGTCGGACGGCGGCCGGGGCGCTGCTACCGGCTCAGGCGGGGGCCCGCCACAGCCGGGCGTCCAGGTCGGCGGACAGCACCTCGGCGCCGCCGGCGGTGACGTGGATCTGGTTCTCGAACACGAAGACGCCGGCCACGCCGGCGTCGTCGGACGGCATCAGGATCGGCTCCAGCGACAGCGTCATCCCCGGCCGCAGCGCGACGTCCTCGACCGGGTCGGCGCTGTGGTCGCGGACGAACGGCCGCTCCCAGATCTCCATGCCGATCCCGTGCCCGGACAGCCCACCACCGAAGGCCCCCACCCCGGCCGCGTCGTACACCGCCTGGCCGGCTGCGAACAGCTCGCCGGCCCGGACCCCGGGCCGGACCGCGTCGACCACCGCGGCCAGCGCGATCCGGGCCGTCTCGGCGAACGCCTCGGCGGCCGGGCCGATCTCGCCGACGGCGATCAGCCGGATGATGTCGGACATGTAGCCGTCGCAGCCGCCGCCACCGTCCAGGAAGACGACGTCGCCGGCGGCCAGCGGGCGGTCCGAGGCGGGGCTGTCGACCATCGGGTAGCGGTCCCGGCCGGCCACGCAGTTGAGGAACGTCGGCCGGGTGCCGGCGGTCACCCCCTCGCGGTGCATGGTCGACGTGGCCACCGCGACCAGTTCCCGCTCGGTCATCCCGGCCTTCGCCGCCTCCAGCGCGGCCCGGTAGCCGCGGGTGGTGGCGGTGACCGCACGCCGGATCCGGACCAGCTCGGCCGGGCTCTTGACCATCCGCAGCGCGCTGACCAGCCGGGTCGCGTCCACCGGCGGGCCGGCGAGCCCGGCCACCAGCGCCTGCGCCACCGGCCAGGGCAGCATCACCACCGACCCGGCGCCGGTCTCCATTCCGATCCGGTCCAGCCGCAGGCCGAGCCGGCGCAGGTGGCCGAGCACGATGTCGGGGATGCCGGCCGGGTCCGGGTGGCCGTCCACCCGGCCGACCCAGGAGCTGCCCTCGGCCGCCCCGACGTCGAACGCGGACGGCACCAGCACGGCGTCGCGCGGGTCCCGGGGCGCGATGAACACCCCGGGCAACCACCGCCCGACGGCCCAGATCACCGAGGTATAGCCGGTCAGGTAGCGGACCGTCTCCTCCTGGGTGAGCACCAGCGCGTCCAGGTCGTACGCCTCGAGCAGGGCGGACAACCGGGCGTACCGCAGCGCGTGCTCGGCCCGGGTGAAGTCGGGGTAGGCGGGGTCACGGCCGCCGAGGTCCAGCGGTTGGACGGCGCTGTCGTGCAGCAGCGCGAGCGCGTCGTCCAGCTCGTGATCGGGATTGAGAACGGTCGCACCGGCCATGGCGCTTCCCAGGGGCAGACGACTCGCCGGCCTTCGGCGCAGCGGACCGGACGCTAAAGACGTGATCTTCGAGAGTCAATGAAGATCCGACTCAGCGGATCGAATTCCGCCACTGACCTAGGGCCAGCGTACGGAAATCGAACTTCTACTACTCGCGCTCGATCTCCCACTCGTAGGAGAATTTGACCACCTTGAGGATCAGCGAGCTCTCCACCGCGGTGACCCCGTCCAGCGCGCCGAGCCGGCTCGTGACGAACTCCAGCACGTGCTCCTGGTCGGTGAAGAAGGCCTCGACGATGATGTCGTACCGGCCGGTGGACAGGCCGACATAGCGCACCTCGGGGTAGCCGCGCAGCTGTTCGGAGACCTGGTGCATCGCCTTCAGGTGCACCCGGATACCGATGATCGCGGACAGGGTGAGCCCGGCGATGGCCGGATCGGGCACCCCGACCACGGTCACCAGCCCGGCCCCCACCAGCGCGCCGATCCGCTTGCGGACCGTCGTCTCGGTGACCTTCAACTGCCGGGCGATCTCGGTGTTGCTCATCCGGCCGTCCTGCTGGAGGAACCAGACGATCCGCCGGTCGAGCGCGTCGACCTTCTCCGCGGCGCCGCCGGATGGGCGCAGGTGACCAGCCATGAGATCGAGATCCGTTCCTCGGATATCCAGATGATACGAAGCTCGAACCGTCAGACGCCAGCGCTCTTGACTTCCGAACCCCCCGGTGATGCCTTGTGCACGCCCTTACGAGCATCGGGAGCGGGCCGACATGACCGAAGCAGGCGAGCTCGTGGCCGGCGTGCAGCGCCGGCTGGCCGACGCGGGCGTGCGCTACTTCTTCGGCGCGTACACCGACATCCACGGCGTGCCCAAGGCCAAGGCGGTGCCGATCGGGCACCTCGCCGACGCCGCCGCCGGGTCCGAGCTCTACACCGTCGGCGCGCTGGAGGGCATGGGCGACCTCGGCCCGAACGAGGACGAGTGCAGCGCGATCCCCGACCTCGACGCGGTCACCGTGCTGCCCTGGGACCACCGCTACGCGATCGCCCCGGTCAACCTCTACCGCGGCGGCCGGCCGTACCCGTTCGACTTCCGGCACATCCTGCAGCGGCAGGCGGCCGCCGCGGCCGACCTCGGCTTCCGCTGCGACCTCGGCGTCGAGCCCGAGGTGTACGTGCTGCGCCGTGGCCCGGACGGGGGGCTGGCGCCGTTCGTCCCGCAGGACAGCGTGAACGTGCCGACCCGCGGCTACGACCTGGAGACCACGATGCTGGCCGACGGGTTCCTGGAGCCGATGGTCAGCTACCTGGACGAGCTGGGCTGGGACGTCTACTCGTTCGACCACGAGGGCGGCGCCGGCCAGTACGAGTTCGACTTCGGCTTCACCGACGTGGTCGCCAGCGCGGACCGGATGCTGCTGTTCCGGCTGATGTGCAAGCACGTGGCCCGGACGCTGGGCTGCGTGGCCACGTTCATGCCCAAGCCGTTCCAGGCCTCGTTTGGCTCCGGGGCGCACTTCAACGTCAGCCTGGCCGACCTGGACACCGGGACCAACCTGTTCGCCCGGCCCGGCCCGGACCCGTACTCCGACATCGCGCTGCAGTTCACCGCCGGGGTGTTGGCCCACGGCGCCGCGCTGACCGCGGTGCTGGCGCCGACCGTGAACTCGTACAAGCGGCTGCTGCCGCGCGGGCTGATGAACGAGATCTCCTGGGCCCCGGTCTACCGCGCCTACGGGCACAACAACCGGACGCTGATGTGCCGGCTGCCGGCGAACCGGCGCTGCCTGGAGGTCAGGGTCGCGGACAGCGCGGTGAACTTCCACCTGGGCGCGGCGCTCACGCTGGCCGCCGGCCTGGACGGGATCCGGCAGGGGCTGAAGCCGGGTGAGCCGGTCAACTACGACACCTACAGCCGGTCCGAGGCGCGGCTGGCCGCCGACGGCGTGCACCGGCTGCCGACCGACCTGGGCGCCGCGGTCGAGGCGTTCCGCCGGGACGAGCTGATGGCCGAGGTGCTCGGCACCGCGGTGCACACCGGCTACGCCGACTACAAGGCCGCCGAATGGCTGGAGTACAACACCGTGGTCGGTGACTGGGAGCGGGACCGCTACCTGGAGCTGTGGTGACCGCCGTCCTCGACCGGCGCGCCGCGGCGAACACCGAGGCGGCCCGGCGGATGTGCGCCGCGGCGCCGGTGCTGGTCGACGTCCAGCCGGCCGGCGCGGTGGTGCCCGCGATGACACCGGCCACGATCCTGACGTCCGGGCCGCCGCTGCCCTGGGCCGGATACGTCGGCGGCCAGCGGCACGCGATCATGTCGGCCGCCGTCTACGAGGGCCTCGCGGCCGGCCCAGCCGACGCGGACGCCGCGCTGACGGCCGGCCGGATCAGGCTCGGCGGTACCCACGACCACGGCTGCGTCGGCTCGGTCGCCGGCGTCTACACCGCGTCGATGCCGGTCTTCGTCGTCGAGGACGCCAACACCGGCCGGCGCGGCTACTGCAACCTGTACGAGGGCGAGTCCCGGTACCGGCTGAACTACGGCCGGTACGACGCGGACGTGGCCGCCGGGCTGGACTTCCTGCGCGACCGGCTCGGCCCGGTGCTGGCCGAGGCCACCGCGCGGCTCGGCGGCGTGCCGCTGACCCCGCTGATCGGCCGGGCGCTGCGGATGGGCGACGAGCTGCACTCCCGCAACACCGCGGCCACCACGCTGTTCGCCAAGGCGATCACCCCCGCGCTGCTGGACATGGCCGCCGAGGGCGAGCTCGCCGCGGCCCAGTCCGCGTTCGGCTTCCTGGCCGCGAACGACTACACGTTCCTGCGGCTGTCGATGGCCGCGGCGAAGGTCGCCGCCGACGCCGCCCGGAACGTCCCGTTCAGCAGCGTCGTCACCGCGATGAGCATCAGCTGCACGGAATTCGGCATCCGGGTCAGCGGCCTGGGCGACGCCTGGTTCCGCGGCCCGCTGCCGGACCTCGACTGCCGGCTGTTCGACGGCTACACCGAGGCCGACATCGAGTGGATGGGCGGCGAGAGCCACATCACCGAGACGACCGGCCTGGGCGGCTTCGCCCAGGCCGCCGCGTTCGCCCTGCAGCAGTACCAGGGCGGCAGCCCGGCCGCGATGGTCGCGATGAACGAGCGCATGTACGAGATCACCGTCGCCGAACACCCCGAATACCGCATCCCCTACCTCGGCTTCCGCGGCACCCCGGTCGGCATCGACGTCTTCCGCGTCCTGGCGACCGGCATCCAGCCGGTCATCGACGGCGGCCTGGCCGGCCGCGGCGGCGGCCAGATCGGCGCCGGCATCCTGCGCGCCCCACTCCCCTGCTTCGACTCCGCCGCCACCGCCTGGACCGAGCGCTACGGCTGAACCGACGGCAGACCGCGGCACGGCGCCACCACCGGTGCCGGTCGGTCCGGCGCCGGGGTCTACAGCCGGGCGTAGGCCATGGTGATGCGACGCACCACCAGGACCGCCAGCACGGCGGCCGGGATCTCCAGCACGGTTGAGACGATCTCGAAGCTGACGGCGCCCTGCAGGCTGTCGACGTCATCGCCGCCGCGACCAGTGGCCCCGAGCGCCGTCACGTTGCCGATGATGAACAGCGCCCACCAGGCCCGGATCAGGCCGTAACCGCGCCGCGGCGGGATGGTGTCGGCGCCGGCCGGTCCCGGCTGCGGGCTGATCGCGTGCTCGGCCTCGCTGAGCACGTCGGTCGCGATCTGGTACGGGAACCAGAGGTTCACCACCGGGCAGAACCAGGCGCCGGCCGCCCAGCCCTGGGACCGCCGCTGGTAGCGCCCGCCGAGTACGCCGGCGTTGCTACGGGCCCGGTAGAACCAGGTTATGAACACGATGCCGGTGGCGATCAGCAACAGCAGGGAGAGCACGTTCGCATCCGCGACGTTGCCGTCGGCCCGGTTGGCATCGACCGGGCTGACCGAGCTCGGGTCGTCCCGGATGTCCTGCAGCACGCTGTACTGCTTGCCCAGCGCGGCCAGCAGCAGCACGGATGACAGCATCGCCAGCGGCAACAGCACGTACAGCGCGGTGGCCAGGCCGCTGAGCGAAGCCAGGTTCGGCGGTGGCGGCGGCCAGCCGCCCGGCGCGGGCTGGCCCGGGCCGGGCGAACCGTACGGGCCGGCACCGTACGAGCCTGGCGCGCCGTACTGGCTCGGCGCGCCAGCCGGGCCGGACGGCCGCTGATCATTCCAGGCCGGCATGTTGCCCGGCGTCGGCAGGCCCTGGTCCTCACCACTCATCGCAACCCCCACGTCCAAGCACGCTGTCAACGAGAGCAGCACAGTAGTGCCCGTACGTCCCGGCACGCACGATTCGGGCCCGGAGCACGGAAGTGGCCTGGCCTCGGCGCCCGGCCGTCGGGTGCGACTCGGGTCGCTGGGTCTGGAAACCCTCAGCCGTGCTCGCCCACCGACGTAGTGGCTCAGTGACCGGGACAGCTCGCGGTGGGTCCCGGCCGGTCCTAACTGGCGCCGGATGAACCAAGCAACCGGACGTGCCGTACGTAACAGCGGCGGGACGTCCGGCTCGATGGGAGACCAGATGCAGGCGCAGTCAGTGCCGGACAGCTCCGCCCACCCGCCGAATCCAGCCCGCCCGCCAGGTCCCGTTCCGACGGCTACGCCGGGAGCGGTCGCCGTCCTCGAGCGGCCTATCGAACCGCCGGCCCAGCCGGCGGCCCGGCAGGGCGGCGTGGTTGCCGGGCCGGCCGGTGCCGAGGCGGTGCGGCACGCGCTGCACCTGCCGCCGATCAGCGAACTGCTGCGGCACGGCGGGCTGCGCATCGCCGAGGCCACCCTGATCCCGCTCGGCCTGTTCTACCTGCTGTTCCAGTTGCAGGGGCTGCGCAGCGGGCTGATCGCCGCGCTGGCCTGGTCGTACCTGGTGATCATCGTCCGGCTGCTGCGCGGCGGGCAGGTGCCCGCGCTGCTGACGATCGCCACCGTGATGCTCACGCTGCGCACCGGCATCTCGTTCGCCACCAACAACGCGTTCCTCTACTTCCTGCAACCGACGCTGGGCAACTTCGCCGTCGCCGCGATGTTCCTGCTCTCGGTCCGGCTCGGCCGGCCGCTGGCCCGCCGGTTGGCCGCCGACGTCTGCCCGCTGCCCGCCCACGTGCTGGACCGCACCGCGATCATCAAGATCTTCTCCCGGATCACCGTGCTCTGGGCACTGGTCAACATCGCCAACGGGAGCACGGCGCTGTGGGCGCTGTTGTCGTCCTCGCTCGGCGGCATCCTGCTGGCCCGCACGGTCGGCTCGTTCACGATCGTCGCGATCGCCGTCTACCTCTCCTACACCTGGTTCCGCCGCACCCTGCACGGCGAGGGCTACACCCTGCGCTGGGGCCCCGCGACCAGCTGACCCCGACCGCGCCCTGCGGGTGAGCGGGGCTGGCCGGCCTGGTGGACGGCACCGACTCGGCCGCCCGGGCCGGCGTGGTCGAGCAGGGCGGCCGGTGGCGGCTCGCGCTGGACCCGGCCACGTTCGGGGTCGGCCCGCCGGACCTGCCCGGGCTGCTCGCCGCCGCCCGGGCACCGATCAGGTGGGCCCGCGGCGAGCACGACACCCTGGTCTCGGCGCCGGACCTGCGGGCGCTGCCGGCCGACCCGGTGCAGCTCCCCGGATTGGGGCACAACGCGCACGTACAGGACCCGACGGCCGTCCTGAGCCTCCTTCGCGATCTTCCGGCCGGTCCGGATGGCAAGATGCCGGCGTGACCAGAGAACATACGAAATCAGCGGTGGTGACCGGTGCGTCCACCGGGATCGGGGCGGCGACCGTGGCCGAGCTGGTCGGCCGCGGCTACCGGGTCTGGGCCGGGGTCCGGTCGGACGCCGACGCCGAGCGGTTGGCCGCCGAATACGGCGACAAGGTCAGCGTGCTGCGGCTGGACATCACCGACCCGGCCGCGGTGGCCGCCGCCGGCGAGCAGGTGACCGCGGCCGGCCCGCTGGACGCGCTGGTGAACAACGCCGGCGTCGCGCTGCCCGGGCCGCTGGAGTACCTGCCGATCACGGTGCTGCGCGAGCAACTGGAGGTCAACCTGCTCGGCCAGCTCGCGGTCACCCAGGCCATGCTGCCGGCGCTGCGGGCGGCCGCCGACCCGCCCGGCCGGATCCTGATGATCGGCTCGATCGGCGGCCGGATCGCCGGCCCGCTGCTGGGCGCGTACAGCACGTCCAAGTTCGGCCTGGTCGGCCTGTCCGACACGTTGCGGGCCGAGCTGGCGCCCTGGGGCATCCGGGTGGTGCTGATCGAGCCGGGCGCGATCGCCACCCCGATCTGGCAGCGTGGCGCCGCGCGCAGCGACGAGATCCTGGCTTCGATGCCGGCCGGTGCGGCCGAGCGGTACGCCAAGCAGCTCACCCAGGTGCGGAAGACCGCCGCGCGGGCCGAGCAGCGCGGGATGCCGGCCGCGGTGGCCGCCGGGGTGATCGCGAACGCGCTCACCCACCCCCGGCCACGGCCCCGCTACCTGGTCGGCCGGGACGCGATGGCCGGCAGCATGCTGGCCCGGCTCCCGTTCCGGCTCCGGTACCGGCTGACCGCCGCCCGCGGCTGACCCGCCGGCCGTGCCCCGGACCGGGTCCGGACAGCCGTCCGCCCGCC
>Ga0307499_10000116_pt1 | contig 28575 bp, 25 predicted proteins | sample 13_S_MG_FD_201363 | JGI IMG/M metagenome (GOLD analysis project Ga0307499, IMG submission 201363) | Soil microbial communities from Populus trichocarpa stands in riparian zone in the Pacific Northwest, United States - 13_S | ecosystem: Environmental > Terrestrial > Soil > Riparian zone > Trees... | reverse complement strand
GCCTGCGGGCGCGGCCATCGCAACGAAGCGGGCCGTGCCATTATGCACCAATGCAAGCTCCAGCATGGAATTGTGCTTGGTGCTGCCCGCATAGGGCCGATCCCTGGCCGGCGTGAGATCGAAGAAGATCGCCCACGACAGCGAGACGGCGACTAGGACGATACCCGCGATGGCTTGTCGTCCGAGATGCCAGGTGACGGGAGCGCCCGGCCGGGCGAGGCTGAACGTCAAGGCCAACACCGGCGCCAGCACCAGCGCAGTTCCCATCTTGACGTTGAAGCCGATGCCGATCGCGGCCATCGCGGCGCAGAATGTCGTGAGCCGGCCGGTTTCGGCTGCCCGCATCCCGAGCCACACGGCGGCCAGCAGCACCAGGATGAGACAACTCTCGGTATTGTTGGAACGGTCGACGGCGACATTGACCGGGCTGCATGCGAGCGACAGTGCGGCGATCGCGGCCGCCGGTGCGCCCCAATATTTCCGCACCAGAACGTAAACCAGGAGGATCGCGGCCAATCCCGCGATCACCTGGGCGAGCAGGATCGAAAGCGCGGAAAAACCGAGCAGCTTGGCGCTGGCGGCCTGCAGCCAGATCGCCACCGGCGGCTTGTCGATGGAAACAAAACCTGCGGGGTCGAACGCATTGAAGATGAAATTGTGCCAGCTATCCAGCATGCTGCGCACGGCTGCGGCGTAGTACTGCCTTCCAAAATCGTTCTGCGAAAGCTGCCAGGTTCGCGCCAGCACAGCCACCGCCGCAATCAGCGAGAGCGGCAAGGTCGTCTTCAATATCGGGCTGTCGGATGATTTCAGAATGCGCCGCTCCCTCGCGCAGGTCGTCCGAAAATATCACCCGCGGGCTTCGCGGCCAGTTAACTCGCGGCAAGATTGATTAATTGGACGTCGGCAGCGCCGCCGGACTTCAATTTTGCAGTGCGAATCTAGCCGGCCTTTCGACCGATGCGCGCAATCAGGTCGGGCAGTTGCCGCATATCGTCGAAGGTCAGGGTCGCTCCGGCGTCCTGCAGCTTCTCGCCATAACCTTTCCGGCAATGGCTGCCGCCGTGAAAACCGAGCACCGGCATCCCGGCGGCGATGGCGCCCGCGATGCCGGCGACGCTGTCCTCGATCACGAGGCAATTTTCGGGCGCGGTCTGCATCCGTTCGGCGGCGAACAAAAACAAATCCGGCGCCGGCTTGCCATGGCGCACCTGTACGGCGGAAAAAATATGCGGCGCGAACCGGTCGTACAGGCCCGTGCGGTTGAGGCTGGCGCTGATTTTCTCCGGCGGCCCGCTCGATGCGACGCAGACGGGCTGCGCAATCTGCGCCAGGGCGTCACTGATATGAGGCGTGGCTTCCAGCGAAGTCGCAAACAATCGGAAAATCTCGGCATATGTCTGGGAGGCGAAGTCGTCCGGCAGGCTGCGGCCGAGTTCGGCTTCAACTTCGATCGTCGCCTGACGCATCGAGCGGCCGAGAAACCGCTCGAGCACCTGTTCCGCCGTGATCGGATAACCGTGACGCGTCAACGTTTCGGCATGGGCGCGGCATGAAATGACTTCGCTGTCGACCAGCACGCCGTCGCAATCGAAAATGACGAGATCGGCGTTCGAATTCAAGCGGTGCACTTCAAGCCCTGTACTTCAAGCCCTGTACTTCAAGCCCTGTACTTCAAGACTTGCACTTCAAGCCTTGCACGCGATCAGGATTTCTCTTCGTCGAGCGGGACGCAATACAGCTCCAGCCGGTGATCGACCAGTTTGTAGCCGAGCTTGCGGGCGATCTCGGCCTGCAATTTCTCGATCTCCTCGGAGGTGAACTCGATCACCTTGCCGTCGCGCAGATTGATCAGATGATCGTGATGGCTGTCGGGCATCTGCTCGTAGCGCGCCCGGCCTTCGCGGAAATCGTGCCGCTCGATGATTCCGGCATCCTCGAACAGTTTTACGGTACGATACACCGTCGAGATCGAGATCTTGTCGTCGACCGCGACACAGCGCCGGTAAAGTTCCTCGACGTCGGGATGGTCGACCGAATCGGCCAGCACGCGCGCAATCACCCGGCGCTGTTCGGTCATGCGCATGCCGGTGGCGGCGCAGCGGGCCTCGATGCCGGTATTTTTATGCGCAGGCGGGGATTTCAGTGCAGGCATGGTCTCAGGGCCTTCGGACGCAGGTCGGGGGTCTTTTGCCACCGCCCGCATATTACGACAAGTCACGCCGCATCAGAAGCGCATTCAATTGTTCGCCGCCCGCCTGCTGATAATAGCGTTCCCGGCGGCCGACGACCTCAAATCCGGCCCATTCATACAGGCGCCGCGCCGGCTGATTATTCTCTTCGACCTCGAGGAACACCTTGCGCACGCCGCGGCCCGCGAGATGACCGAGATGTGTCAGCAACAGGTTGCGCGACAAGCCACGGCCGCGTTGGGCCGCATCGATGGCGATCGACAGCAACTCCGCCTCGTCGGCTGCCATGCGCGACACCGCAAAACCGATGATCCTGCGCCCCTGTCTGAGCCGGTGAACGAGCGTATTGCGCTCGGTCAGCATGACCTCGAATTCACCTTCGCCCCAGCCGCGGTGAAACGATGCGCCGTGCAATTGCGCCAGCCGCGCCGCGTCGCGTTGACTTGCCGGTTCGATCACGGCGGTGCCGCCGCTCCACCAGTCGGTGAACCATGTCATCATGACGCCGGCGGCCGTGCTGCGCCGGACAGCGGATCCTTCGGCGGCTTGGCGTCGGGCGCGCGCAGATAATAGGGCCGCGCCGGTGAGCTTTCGGGGCTGACGGCGACACCCAGCCACGCCACCCAGGCAATATCGGGCGCTGCCTGCTGATCGACCCTGAACGGCGGCGCTGCGTCGACCGGCCAGCGGTCGGCCAGAATCTTCGCCGCGTTGCCGACCAGATGAAGCGCACCGAAGCGCGCCGCGTCGAGCGCTTCCGCGATCGGCGCGACCTTCGGCTTGATCAATGAATTGCCGTCGCGTCCGACCACCTGGAAATAGACATGATCGTGCCGCGCATCGATTGCGGCGAGGACGGGATGAGGTTCGTCATTCTCGCTGACGATGGGCGCGGCAAAAGCGGTCAGCGTGGTCACGCCGACGACCGGCTTGCCGGCGGCGAGCGCAATGCCGCGCGCGGCTGAAAGGCCGACGCGCAACCCGGTAAAGCTGCCCGGGCCGGTCGTTGCGGCGATGCGGTCGAGCGCGGCAAAGGCAACGCCAGATGCCTTCATCACGCGCGCGATCAGCGGCATCAGGGCTTCGGCATGGCCGCGCTTCATCGCCTGCGATTCCTGCGCGATCACGCCGCCTGCGCTGGTGTCGAGCACGGCCGCGGCGCAGGCATCAAGCGCGGTATCGATGGCGAGGATGAGCATGATGCCAGCGTAGAGGTTTTTCAGCTCCGGTTGAATGTGTTGCCGCGTTATTTCCGCGTTTACATCCATCGCGGAGCAGCGGCCACGCCGCTCTACCTTCGGTTAGCGCTACCTGTGGAGATAGCTGAAAAAAGGCTCGCGCCCCCTTTTCGATGTATGTGCATCATCATACAACTATACGATGCTAAGTTATTGAAATTCCAAGAGATTATATCTTTGTTTACCAACTGGTGAGAGCCTGACCCTGAGGAAATACGGATCAATGGGGATCCGGACGGTGCATCTCCGGCATATCAAGCCGCGCCCGTTCGTTCATTGAATTGGGGTTTTTTATGCCTTTGTGGAAAAGCAATTCTTCTGCCCGTGATGCATTGGCGCAGGCCGCCGCGATCAACAGGTCGCAGGCGGTGATCGAGTTCAAGATGGACGGCACGATCATCACCGCCAACCAGAATTTCCTCGACGCGATGGGTTACCGTCTCGATGAAATCCAGGGCAAGCATCATCAGATGTTCGCGCCGCCGGAGCTGCGCGGCAGCGAGGAATACAAGGCGTTCTGGGCCAGCCTCAACCGCGGTGAATTCCAGGCGGCCGAATACAAGCGCGTCGGCAAGGGCGGCCGCGAGGTCTGGATCCAGGCGTCCTACAATCCGATTCTGGACGATGCCGGCCGGCCGGTGAAAGTCATCAAGTTCGCCACCGACATCACGGCGAAGAAAATCCGCAACATGGAGGATGCCGGCAAGATTTCCGCCATCGGCCGTGCGCAGGCGGTGATCGAATTCAACCTCGATGGCACCATCATCACTGCCAATGAGAATTTCCTCGCCACGGTGGGCTACCGGCTGGAGGAAATCCAGGGCAAGCATCACCAGATGTTCGTGGCGCCCGCCGAGCGCGACAGCGCCGCCTATCGCGAATTCTGGGCCAAGCTCGGCCGCGGCGAGTACGAGGCGGCCGAGTACAAGCGTTTTGGCAAGGGCGGCAAGGAGGTGTGGATTCTCGCCTCCTACAATCCGATCCTCGACGATGCCGGCAAGCCGTTCAAGGTGGTAAAATTCGCCTCAGACATCACCGCGGACAAACTGAAAACGGCGAATTTCGCCGGACAGATCGAGGCGATCGGCAAGTCGCAGGCGGTGATCGAGTTCTCGATGGACGGCCATGTGCTGACGGCCAATGCGAATTTCCTCGGCGCGCTCGGCTATTCGCTGGCCGAGATCCAGGGCAAGCATCACAGCATGTTCGTGCCGTCGAACCAGCGCGGCAACGAAGCCTATCGCGCATTCTGGGCCAGCCTGAACCGCGGCGAGTTTCAGTCGGGCGAGTACGAGCGCGTCGGCAAGGGCGACAAGCAGGTCTGGATCCAGGCTTCCTACAATCCGATCCGCGATCTCAACGGCAAACCTTTCAAGGTGGTGAAATACGCCTCCGACACCACCGCGCAGGTATTGGCGCGGATGCGGAGCGAAAAGGTGCGCGGCATGATGGAGTCGGTCGCGGCCGGAGCCGAGGAACTGAACGCCTCGGTCCGCGAAATCTCGGCGGCAATGTCGAAATCCAGGGACACGGCGCTGACCGCGGTCGATCGGGTCGAGGCCGCCGATCAGCAGGCGCAGCGTCTGGCGCTGGCGGCGGAGTCGATGAGCAGCATCGTGCAGTTGATCGGCGACATCACCGGCCAGATCAACCTGCTGGCGCTCAACGCCACCATCGAATCCGCGCGTGCCGGCGAGGCCGGCCGCGGCTTTGCCGTGGTTGCCTCCGAAGTCAAGAACCTCGCCAACCAGGCCAAGCAGGCCACCGACAAGATCGAGCAGGAAATCGGCAATCTCAACGGAATTTCCGGCGACGTGGTCGAAGCGCTGAACTCGATCAAGAAGGCGATCCAGGAGGTCAGCGAGTACGTGACATCGACCGCGGCTGCGGTCGAGGAGCAGAGCACCGTCACCAGCGAGATGTCGAACGGCATGCAGCAGGCCGCCGCCGAAGCGGCCAGCATCGGGTTGGCGGCGTAGGTTCAGATGTCATTCCGGGATGGTCCGAAGGACCAGACCCGGAATCTCGAGATTCCGGGTTCGATGCTTCGCATCGCCCCGGAATGACTGGGCATCACATCGGCCGGACTTCGACCACGTCGGGTACGAAATGCTTCAGCAGGTTCTGGATGCCGTGCTGCAGCGTCGCCGTCGAGGACGGACAGCCCGCACACGAGCCCTTCATGTTGAGATAGACGACGCCATCCCTGAAGCCGCGGAAGGTGATGTCGCCGCCGTCATTGGCAACGGCCGGGCGCACCCGCGTTTCGATCAGGTCCTTGATGGTCGCGACCGTATCGGCGTCGGCCTCGTTGAAGAACTCGTCTTCCTCGTCGGACGCCTCGTCGTTGCCGGCGCTGCCGTCCGCCAGCAGCGGCGCGCCGGACATGTAGTGCTCCATGATGGCGCCGAGGATTGCGGGCTTGAGGTGCTGCCAGTCGCCATCCGCCTTGGTCACGGTGACGAAATCGTAGCCGTAAAACACGCTCGATACGCCCGGCACGCCAAACAGGCGTTCGGCGAGCGGCGAGCGGGTGGCGGCGTCGCGGTTTGAGAATTCCATCGTGCCGGTGTCGAGCACGGTACGGCCGGGAATGAACTTTAACGTGGCGGGATTGGGCGTGGCTTCGGTCTGAATGAACATCGTTTTTTTCTCCGGCGTCGCCGGTTCAAGGCCGGCGCGTGGGGTGTCCTGTAGCAGATGGCGACCGCCAGTGCACGGTCAAGGGGCGCAGATCAGCAATTCGGCAGGAAAATCAAGCCTCTGAGCATGGTCCGGACAAGTGGAAACCGGTTTTCCGAAAAGATCGTGCTCAAACAAGGAGATCTAGGACAGCGCGTCGATGTCGGGGTCGCTGAGATCGCCGGGGACGATGACGACCGGAATCGGGAACGAGCCCGTGACCTGCGCCATCATGCTGACCAGCGGGCCGGGGCCTTCGGGGCCCGGATTGGCCGCCAGCACCAGCATCGAGATGTCGACGTCCTTGTCGATCACGTCGAGGATCTGGGCGGTCGGGTCGCCCTCGCGAATCACCCGCTCCGGCGTGATCGCGGCAATCCCGTTGGCGCGTCCCGAAGCGCGGTCGAGCGCCTCGTTCGCCGCGTCCTCGGCCTCGGCGCGCATGATGTCGGCGACTCCAAGCCATTGCTGGTTCTGGTCCTCGATTTCGATGATGCGCAGCATCACCACGCCGCCGCCGACGCGGATCGCCCAGCGGCTGGCGTAATACACCGCGCGGTCCCATTCCGCGGTGTCGTCAACGATGACAAGGCATTTTGGCTTGTGACCCGTCTGGTAGCTTCGTCGCTGGGTGGTCATGCATGTCCCGGTGCTGCGCCAAACCGCCACATGCTGCCACGGCGCAGCCGCTTTCGACAAGCGGAGTCGCGGTTCCTTCAGCGGCGAAGAACTTATCCTCCCCTGGAGGGGTCCGAGACGAGCAAAGCTCGCTCGTGGATCGGTTCGGATGTAATGCGAACCGAGGTGGGGTGACGGTCTCTCCGCGTCTAGCAGCGCCCGAGTTGAGAGACTGTCACCCCGCCCCGTCTCACATTGCGCTACGCTTCATGTGAGCCGACCCGCCCCCTCAAGGGGCGGGTGAAGCAGTGCCTAGCTCTTTCGGATGAATCCGACGATATCCCGCGCCGCGCGCATGGTTTCGTCGGCGATGACGCGGGCCCGGTCAGCGCCGTCGATCAATATTTTGTCGACATGGCCGGGGTCGGCGACCAGCCGCTTCATCTCGGAGGCGATCGGCGAGAGCTTTGCGACGCAAAGTTCCACCAGCGCGTTCTTGAAGCCGGAGAACTGGCCGCCGCCGAATTCCTTCAAGACGTCGGCCTTGGCGCGCTCGGAAAGCGCGGCATAGATGCCGACGAGGTTGTCGGCCTCGGGCCGGCTCTCCAGGCCCTTTTCCTCCGACGGCAGCGGTTCCGGGTCGGTCTTCGCTTTCCGGACCTTCTGCGCGATCGTATCCGCGTCGTCGGTCAGGTTGATGCGCGAATTGTCCGAGGCGTCCGACTTTGACATCTTCTTGGTGCCGTCGCGCAAGCTCATCACGCGCGTCGCGGGACCCGTGATCAAGGGCTCCGGCTGCGGAAAGAACAGTCCGTCATTGGCGCCATGGCTGCGGATCGAATCGGCAAAATCGTTGTTGAATTTCTGCGCGATGTCCCGCGACAGTTCCAGATGCTGCTTCTGGTCCTCGCCGACAGGCACATGGGTAGCGCGGTACAGCAGAATGTCCGCCGCCATCAGCACCGGATAGTCATAGAGACCCACCGACGCATTCTCGCGGTCCTTGCCGGCCTTCTCCTTGAACTGGGTCATGCGGCTGAGCCAGCCGACGCGTGCGACGCAGTTGAAGATCCAGGCGAGCTCCGCATGGCCCGAGACCTGGCTCTGGTTGAACACGATGTGCTTCTTCGGGTCGATGCCCGCGGCGATGAAGGCCGCCGTCACCTCGCGGGTGTTGCGGGCAAGCTCCGCCGGGCCGCCCCAGACGTCGACGCCTTGCGTGATCGCGTGCATGTCCACGACGCAATAGATGCAGTCATGGGTTTGCTGCATCTTCACGAAGTTGACGATCGCGCCGAGGTAATTGCCGAGATGCAGATTGCCCGTCGGCTGGACGCCGGAAAAAACCTTTTCAACAAAAGCCATAGTCAGCTTCCCGAGGATGCGTGTTTCGCGCTGTCGTTTGCCACGCGAGCCCTATTCGCGCAAGCCGCTATGGCCCCGACTGCCTGACGGCGTTAACCGCCTCGCGCCAGCCGGTGACGCCGAAAAGCCTTAAGCACAGGCCATAAATCGCAATTCCGGCCGCGATCACCGCCATCAGCAGGACGGCCTGCACGAACCCGTGCGCGCCCGTGGCGACCGCCGGTAGCGACCGCGCGGCGAGCCACAACACCACGCCCATGGAGAGCGCCGATAGCGCGATGCGCGGCAGACGGCGTCGCGCCTCGGCATCGAGCGAAAACCCGAACGTCGTCGCGCCGCGGCGGATCAGGCTGAACGCCATGCTCCACGCGCCAAGCGCGATTGCCGCCGCGATGCCGTCAGCGCCGTACCAGCGGCTGAGCAGGAAGGCCGCCGCGATCGCCAGCACGACGCCTTTCAGCGCCGACACCAGCGGCGTCATCGTGTCCTCGCGCGCGAAGAATGCGGGCGACAGCGCCTTCACCAGCACATGCGCCGGCAGCGCCAGCGTCAGCCACATCAGCGCACGCGCCGTGGCCTTGGTGTCCTCGGCAGTGAAGGCGCCATGCTCGAACAGCAGCTGCACGATCGGCGCAGCCAGCACGATCAGCCCGAGCGTCGCCGGCAGCGCCAGCCCCACCGCAAGCTCCAGCCCGCGCGATTCCGCATGCGCGACGGCCGCGCGATTCTCGCTGCGCACCGCGCGCGTCAGCTCCGGGATCAGCACCGTGCCCATGGCGACGCCGACGATGCCGAGCGGCAGCTCGACCAACCGGTTGGCGAAATAGAGCCACGACACCGCCGACGGCGACGACGACGCAATGATCGCGCCGGCGACCATCAGCAGCTGCGGCGCGCTCGATGCCATCATGCCGGGGGCGGCCTTGCCGAGAAAGCCGCGGATTTCCTTGTCGAACGAAACACGCAACGGTGTCGCGATGCTCTTGCCACGGCGTAGCACCAGCACCGATAGCTGAAGCAAGCCAGCAATGCCGACGGTCGCGGCAACGATCTGCGCAGCTTGCACCGCATCCGGCCGCACGGCGAGCAGCACGGCCATGACCGCGATCAGCGCGATGTTGAACAGCAGCGGCGAGAACGCCGTCAGCGCAAATCGCCCTTGCGCGTTCAACAGCGCCATCATCACCGTCACCGGCCCGGCAAAGGCGAGGTATGGCAGCATCAGCCGCGCATTGTCGGTGGCGAGCTGCAGCGTCTCGCGCCCCGCAAATCCCGGCGCCAGCGCCATGATCACGAGCGGCATCAGCAGTGCGAGCAACGCCGTGGCTGCGATCAGCGCCAGGGTGACGGTGCCGAGCACGCGCCCTGCAAACGCCGCCGCGGCCACAGCCCCATCGGTCTCCCGCACCCGCAGCCATGCCGGCACCAGCGCGGCGTTCAGCCCGCCCTCGGTCAACAGCCGCCTGACAACATTGACCAGCTGAAACGCCGCCAGGAACGCATCCGCCACCGGACCCGCGCCGAGCAACGCGGCAAGCGCCGAATCGCGCACGAACCCAAGCAGCCGTGAGGCAAGCGTTCCCGAGGATACCGTGAGAAAGGAGCGGATCATTGGGAGGGTATAGCAGCGAGAAGTAAGGAAACACCATCAACCCATTGCACCGGCGCCGCATCTCCCTCGCCCCGCGCTTGCGGGGAGAGGGTCGGGGTGAGGGGCTCTCACCGCGAGTGCTGCGGTTCGTTGATAGACCTGTACCCCCTCACCCGGATCGCAAGAGCGATCCGACCTCTCCCCGCAAGCGGGGCGAGGTATACTGCCCCCCCTTCTCTTGCTGGCGCGGGGCCGATCTGGTAGGCCGCAGCCTTCTTGGCCGCGCTCGGCTTCTTCGCACAACGCCGTAAACAGGACGGACGGATGACTGACGCAAAATACGACGTTCTCGGGATCGGCAATGCGATTTTCGACGTGCTGGTGCAGACCGACGAGGGTTTTCTGGTGCGCCACGGCATGACCAAGGGCGGCATGGCGTTGATCGACGAGGCCCGCGCCACCGCGATCTATAAGGACATGGGCCCGGCGACCGAGATGAGCGGCGGCTCCGGCGCCAACACCGTCGTTGGCGTCGCCGGCTTCGGTGCGCGTGCCGCCTTCATCGGCAAGGTCAAGTCCGACCAGATCGGCACCCTCTATACCCACGACATCCGCGCCGCCGGCGTCGCCTTCGAGACCAGGGCGGCGTCGGACGGCCCCGCCACCGGCTGCTCCTACATTCTGGTGACGCCGGACGGCGAGCGCACCATGAACACCTATCTCGGCGCCGCGCAGGATCTCAATCCATCCGACATCGACGAAGCGCAGATCGCAGCCGCGCGCATCGTCTATCTCGAAGGCTATCTGTGGGATCCGAAGAACGCCAAGGAAGCCTTCGTCAAGGCGGCGACGATTGCGCACGGCGCCGGCCGCCAGGTGGCGCTGACGCTTTCGGATTCGTTCTGCGTCGATCGCTATCGCGACGAGTTTCTCGACCTGATGCGCAAGGGCACCGTCGACCTCGTGTTCGCCAACGAGGCCGAATTGCACTCGCTGTACCAGACCTCGGATTTCGACACCGCGCTGAAGCAGCTGCGGGCGGACATTAAACTCGGTGTAGTCACCCGCAGCGAAAAGGGCTGCGTGGTTGCGGCGAAGGATGGCGTCACATCAGTGCCGTCGTTCCCGATCGAAAGGCTGATGGATACGACCGGCGCTGGCGACCTGTTCGCTGCCGGCTTCCTGTTCGGTTTGGTGCGCAACGCCGGCTATGAGGCAGCGGGGCGGTTAGGGGCGCTGGCGGCGGCCGAGGTGATCCAGCACATTGGGGCGCGGCCGCAGGTGTCGTTGAAGGAACTGGCGGGGCAGAACGGGTTGCCGGTGTGAGAGGTTGGGGGAGAGGGCACGACCCTCTTCACCGTCACGCCCGGGCTTGACCCCGGGCATCCACGCCCTATCAACGCGCCGCCAGTAATTCGTGGATGGCCTGAACAACTGGGCAGTCCTATTGCCGCCTGGCGATTATGTACTTCGTTCTGATGCTGGTTGAGCGCGGCAGTTCTGCGCGGACATCGTCATGTTGGTACGCTATGCGCTTGGACAAGCGGGCTCGCTGGAGCCGATGTCCTCGCTCGTCGCCGGCCGCTTCAACCTCTGGCTTGGCCGCGAGGAAAAAGCGGGGCGCACTGATGGATGCGCCGGAATTTTCCGCGCGCGGCGGGATTGTCCGGGCGCGGGCGCTGTTTGGCGCGAGGCTGCCGGCGTTGCTGGACGAGTTGACGGATACGCTGGTTGCATGATATATATCACTGGTATCTATCATCATTTGCGAGGAGGCGGATCATGAATTCTACCGCCAAATTGTTCATGCATGGCCGCAGCCAAGCCGTGCGCCTGCCCAAGGAGTTCCGCTTCGAGGGCAGCGAGGTGCGAGTCAGCAAGGTCGGCGACAAGGTGATCCTCGAGCCGATGGAAAAGCCACCCATCGACCTCGATAAATTCTGGGCTGAACTGGATGCCCTTGGGGCAAGGGAGTTCCTGCCGGACGGCATCCCTGACGATCCGCCGGTCGAACCGGATCCGCGCATCTTCTTCGACGAATGATCTGCCTCGACACCAACATCGTCATCGGGATCGTGAACGGACGCAATTCATCGCTGCGCCACCGTCTCGGAGAACAAATGCGTGCAGGCATGCCGGTCGCGCTGCCCGTGATCGCATTGTTCGAAATGCGCTATGGGTTCGCCAAGAGCGTTCGGCGCGACCAAAATGAACGTCTGCTCGAACGATTTCTTGGCCTAGGCGTCGATGTCCTTCCGTTCGACACGGAAGACGCCGCGCACGCAGGCGACATTCGCGCAGTTCTGGAAAAAAACGGCACGCCGATTGGTCCTTATGATTGTCTGATCGCGGCTCAGGCGCGCCGCCGCGGCGCTACGCTGGTAACGGCGAACAGTCGCGAATTCGCGCGCGTGCCGGGGCTGTTGTTGACGGATTGGACGGCATGATGGATGCGGCGGCGACGGTAGGGGGAGACGCCACGGCGGAGGGGCCGTGGGCGCTGCCGGGACAACGCCCTCGACGATCCCGACTTGCTGCCGCCACCCGACGAAGTCGCACCGTCATTTCTCGTTACCGCTGGGGAACGAATTGGTATCAGGGTAGGTGTTGCGAGCCGCAAACTCTACTTTGCATGGGGTTGTTTTCGCATTTTTGGTGAGGCTGCCCCGGCAGGCGCTGCGCCGCGGGATACCGGGTCGTTACCCGTCGCGCCCTGGCGCGGCGCACCCTGCCAAACAAGCCCCCTCAAGCCGTCTTCGCCGCTTTCAGCCCCAGCTTCGTTTCCACCGCTTCCCGCATCAGAAACTTCTGGATCTTCCCCGTCACCGTCATCGGGAATTCGTCGACGAACTCGACATAGCGCGGGATCTTGTTGTGGGCGATCTGGCCGTGGCAGAAGGCGCGGACGTCGTCCGCAGTGAGGGTTTCGCCCGGCCGGGTGCGGATCCAGGCGCAGAGTTCTTCACCGTAGCGGTCATCAGCGACGCCGAAAATCTGCACGTCCTGGATTTTGGGATGGCGAAAGAGGAATTCCTCGATCTCTCTGGGATAGAGGTTCTCGCCGCCGCGGATCACCATGTCCTTGATGCGGCCGACGATGTTGCAATAGCCTTCGGAATCGATGATTGCGATGTCGCCGGTGTGCATCCACCCCTGCGCGTCGAGCACGTCGGCGGTCTTTTCGGCCTCGTCCCAATAGCCCAGCATCACGCTGTAGCCGCGGGTGCAGAGTTCGCCGCGCATCCCGCGCGGCACCACGCGCCCCTCGAGATCGACGACCTTGACCTCGACATGCGGATGGATGCGGCCGACGGTCGAGACGCGCCGTTCCAGCGGATCGTCGGTCGAGCTCTGGAAACTGACCGGCGACGTCTCGGTCATGCCATAGGCGATGGTGACTTCACCCATGTTCATCTCGTTGTTGACGCGCTTCATCACCTCGATCGGGCAGGGCGCGCCGGCCATGATGCCGGTGCGCAGCGTTTTCAGGTTGAAGCGCGAGAATTCCGGATGATCCAGTTCGGCGATGAACATGGTAGGCACGCCGTAGACCGCGGTGCATTTTTCGCGCTCGATCGTCTGCAACGTCGCCAGCGGATCGAAACCTTCGCCGGGATAGACCATGGTCGCGCCGAGCGTGACGGAAGCGAGATTGCCCATCACCATGCCAAAGCAGTGGTAGAGCGGCACGGGAATGCAGATGCGGTCCTGCTCGGTCAGGCGCATCGCGCGGCCGACGAAATAGCCGTTGTTGAGAATGTTGTGATGCGTCAGCGTCACGCCCTTCGGCGAGCCCGTGGTGCCGCTGGTGAATTGAATGTTGACCGCATCGTCGAACTGCAGCGTCCTGCCGAGTTCGGCAAGCTGTTCGCGGTGCCGCGCGCCGTCCATTTTGGTCACGCCCTCGAACGCGATGGTGCCGGGACATTTGGGGCCGCCGATCTGGATCACCGCGCGCAGTTGCGGCAACCGCTGCGCCTGCAGTTCGCCGGGCTGCGATGCCGCAAGCTCCGGCAGCAGCGTGTTCAGCATCTCCATGTAGTTGGAGGTCTTGAAGGCGGTCGCGGTGACGATCGCCGCGCAACCGACTTTTGCCAATGCGAATTCGAGTTCGCTCAAACGATAGGCGGGATTGATGGTGACGAGAATGAGTCCCGCTTTGGCGGCGGCGAATTGCGTCAGCGTCCATTCCGGGCGATTGAGCGACCAAACCCCGATGCGTGCGCCGCGTTCGAGGCCGAGCGCGAGAAAGCCTGCCGCCAGCGCATCGACGCGCTCGGCAAATTCTTGCCAGGTCCAGCGCACGTCATGACTCGGCGAAACCAGCGCCTCGCGATCGCTCCAGCGTCTGGCTGCCTGATCGAGGCAGCGCCCGATGGTGTCGCCGAGCAGCGGCGCGTCGGCGGTGCCGGAGACGTAGCTGTTGAGAGTGTCGGTCAAGTGTGTTCCTCCATGCGTCAGGCACGCGTGCTACGGGATCGAGGCGCTATGTCCGCGTCATTGCGAGGAGCGCAAGCGACGAAGCAATCCATTCTTTCTTTTGGTCGCGCGATGGATTGCTTCGCTTCGCTCGCAATGACGGTCTCTGACAGATGCTGCTTACGCCGCCTTCTGCCCCGCATCGAGCCCGGCATAAACCCCGCGCTCAAAGCCCGCAAATGCTTCCAGCGCCTTGCCATCGAAGAACGGCAACAGCTGCATCAGGATCACGCCGGCGACGTTGCGGGCCGGGTCGATCCAGAAAAAGGTGTTGGCGAGGCCGGCCCAGGCAAGGCTGCCGGCGCTGCGGCCTTCCGGCGTCTTGGCGGTGTTGATCAGGAAGGAGAGCCCCCACTTCTTGACGATATCGGGATAGAGGTCGACATCGTTGGTGTACATGGGCGCCATCGTCGTTATCTTGCCGATGGTGAGGTCGCCGATGTGGTTCTGGCTCATCAGTGCCACCGTCTCCGGCTTCAAGAGCTGGTTGCCGTTGCCGCGGCCCTTGTTGAGGATCATCTGGGTGAACTTGATGTAGTCGGCCGCCGTGCCGTAGAGGCCGCCGCCACCCATGTGGAACTCCGGATTCTGTTCGAGCTCGAACGGCATCGGCGCCAGCGATCCGTCTTCCCCGCGCGCGTGCATGCCAACCAGCCGCTGGCGCTGGGAGTCCGTGATCTTGAAGCCGATGTCGTTCATGCCGAGCGGCGCGAAAATGTGATCACGCAGGTAAGCATCGAGCGGCTTGCCGCTCACGGCTTCCACCGCCTTGCCGACGAAATCGATGTTGATGCCATATTCCCAGCGCGTGCCGGGATCGGTCATGATCGGCCCCTTCAGCGCCACGTTCTGGCAGGAGAAGATGTTCGGCGTTCCGGTCTTCTCCTGGTATTTCGCCATGTCGCCGTTCCACACGTCGTAGCAGAAGCCCGCGGTGTGGGTCATGAGATGGCGCAGCGTGATCGGCTTCTTGGCGGGGCGCAGTTTCGGTTCGCCGCTGGCGTCGAAGCCTTCCAGCACCTGCGGGTTGGCGAGATCGGGCAGCAGCTTGCCGATCGGCTCGTCCAGCGAAAGCTTGCCTTGTTCGACGAGCTGCATGCCGGCGGCGCACGTAATCGCCTTGCTCATGGAGGCGATCCAGAACACGCTGTCGGCGGTCATCGGATCGTCCTTCCCCAGGTCGCGTTTGCCGAACGCGCCTTGATAGATCACCTCGCTCCCGGTCGCCGCCATCGCGACCACGCCGGGGACATCCTTCGCTTCGCATTTCTGACGCAGAAACTGATCGATCTGGGCTTTGCTTTGCACGGGTCACCTCCCAATTTGTTTTTTATGGAGAGGTGCGATCTTCCTCCCGGCCCGGCGATGCGGCAAGCGGCAGCCGACGGCGGCGGCCGATGTCGCGCGCTCGTGATGGGCGAGGCCGAGGGGCAGCGGTGCCGCGGTATGGGGCGCCAAACTGCAACACTTCGTCACAATCCGCCTGGGGCGGTCTTTCGCGCGGTGACCGGCTTAACCATCCACGATATCGTGATTTCGCCATGATTCCCGAAGCCGAATTTTTTCAGTAAAGCGTTCTGATTCCAGCAGAAACGTTGCTCGTTGGCTGGACCAATTAACCAGAAATAGCCGTATTTCCAATGTTGCGAGGCTGACGCGATGATTTCGACCTGGAGTGAATGGAAGCGCTACCCCCGCGCCGGGCGTGGCGAGAATATCGAGGCGCCGATTACCCCTGGAATCTTTGAAGTTCGCTATGCCGGCACCGGCGCGCTGCACTCCTTCGAGGCGGTCGACAACGTCGCCCAGGCGCTGGCGCAGCTCTCGGTCGGGTCCAAATCCTGGTTCGGCCGCCGCGACAGCGCCAAGCTGCCCGACCTCGAATACCGCACCTGCGCGACCTCCTCGAAGGCCGACGCCAAGGTTGCAGCCCAACGCATGATCGGCCGCCGCGAAACCTATATGAGCGGCGCGGCCTGATTGGCCCCGTCATTCCGGGATGGTGCGTTAGCACCAGACCCGGAATCTCGAGATTCCGGGTTCGATGCTGCGCATCGCCCCGGAATGACGACTGCCCCCAAAATTGCTTGAAGCAGGGTTGCCTCAGCGGGCGGTGCATTGCTGACGAGACCGGCCTATACTCGGATCAATATCCCAAGAAAGTCCGAGGAGTACGCCATGAACCCGCCCGTCGCCGCTCGCGCCCAAGCCTCCACCCCCTCGCTGCACGATCGCCTGAAAGATCCCACGCTGCTGCGCGACCGCTGCTACATCGACGGCGCCTGGGTCGGCACGCCGTCGCGACCCGTCACCAATCCGGTCAACGGCGTGGAACTGGCCAAGGTGCCGGCGCTCAGCACCGCGGAAGCAACGCAAGCGGTCGAAGCCGCCGAGCGCGCGTTCCCGGCCTGGGCCAAGCTCACGGCCAAACAGCGTTCCAACATTTTGCGAAAGTGGTTCGACCTGATCATCGCCAACCGCGAGGACCTTGCGCTGATCCTCACCTCGGAGCAGGGCAAGCCGCTCGCCGAAGCGCTTGGCGAAGTCGATATCGGCGGCGCCTATGTCGAATTTTTCGCCGAGGAAGCCCGCCGCGTCTATGGCGAGACCATCCCGACGCAGCGGCCCGATGCGCGGCTGCTCGCGATCAAGCAGCCGATCGGCGTCTGCGGCGCCATCACGCCGTGGAATTTCCCGTGCTCGATGATCACGCGCAAGGTGTCGCCGGCGCTCGCCGCGGGGTGCACCGTCGTGCTCAAGCCCGCCAATGAAACGCCGCTGACCGCGCTGGCGCTGGTCGCGCTCGCCGAAAAAGCCGGCGTGCCGAAGGGCGTGTTCAACATCCTGACCGGCAATTCGTCCGCCATCGGCAAGGTGCTGTGCGAACATCCGGCCGTTCGCTTCGTCGGCTTCACCGGCTCGACCGAAGTTGGAAAAATCCTGTATCAGCAGGCGGCTGTCGGCGTGAAGAAGCTTGGGCTCGAACTCGGCGGCAATGCGCCGTTCGTGGTGTTCGACGACGCCGATATCGATGCGGCGGTCGAAGGCGCCATGGTCTCGAAATACCGCAACATGGGCCAGACCTGCGTCTGCGCCAACCGCCTCTATGCCCAGGACAAGATCTACGATCAGTTCGTCGAAAAGCTGTCGAAGAAAGTCGCGGCGATGAAGATCGGCGATGGCACCGAAGCGGGCGTGGTGCAGGGCCCGCTGATCAACATGGAGGCGATCGACAAGGTCGAGAAGCACATTGCCGACGCGGTCAAGGGCGGCGCCAAGATCGTCACCGGTGGCAAACGCCATGCGCTCGGCGGCAGCTTCTTCGAGCCGACGGTGCTTTCGAACGTGAAGCCGGACGCACTGGTGGCGCACGAGGAAACGTTCGGCCCGCTGGCGCCGGTGTTCCGCTTCAAGGACGAAGCCGAGGTGATCGCGATGTGCAACAACTCGCCGTTCGGCCTCGCCTCGTATTTCTATTCCCGCGATCTCGGAAGAGTCTGGCGCGTCGCCGAAGCGCTGGAGTCAGGCATGGTCGGCGTCAACACCGGCCTGATCACGACGGAAGTCGCCCCCTTCGGCGGTGTGAAGGAGAGCGGTCTCGGCCGTGAGGGCTCGCATCACGGCATGGAAGAATATGTCGAGATCAAATACGTGATGATGGCCGGGGTGTAGCCTCTTCGTCGTCCCTGCGATCGCGTTCGCAGGGACGGCAATTGCATCAATCGCTCGCGTCATCCGCAAACGCACCATGCCGGCCGATGCCGGAGGCGAACCGCGTCGCGCCCGAGAGCGTTTCTCCTGAGGAGATGACCTCGAGTCCGCCGCGCATTTCATTGGCGATCGCCTCTTCCTCGGACAGATCCCATTGCCGCAGCGCCGACAGGCGATCGGCGCGCATGCATTTCTGCGGGAAGCGTGCGATCTCCCGCGCCAGCGCGATCGCATGCGCGCATGCCTCGCCGCGGCCGACGACGCGGTTGGCGAGCCCCATGCGCAGCGCTTCGTGCGCGCCGACCGGGCGGCCGGTGAGGATCAGATCGATCGCTTGCGAATGGCCGATCAGCCGTGGCAGGCGGATGGTACCGAGATCGATCAAGGGTACGCCGAAGCGGCGGCAGAAGACGCCAAAAGTCGCGTCGTCGGCAACCACGCGCATATCCGCCCACAGCGCCAGCTCCATCCCACCGGCCACCGCAAAACCCTCGACCGCCGCGATGACAGGTTTTGACAGCCGCAGCCGGCTCGGTCCCATCGGCGCGATCGAATCGTGGCCGCCGAGCTCGCGCTTCTTGTTCGGATCCCCCGCCGCCACCGCCTTGAGGTCGGCGCCCGCGCAGAAGTAACCGCCGGTGCCGGTGAACACGGCGACCGACGCCGCTTCATCAGCGTCGAAGGCAAGGAAGGCGTCGTAGAGTTTCCGCGCGGTCGCACCGTCGACGGCGTTTCGGCAATGCGGGCGGTTGATGGAAACGATGGTGACCGGGCCATCGCGTTCGACGAGCACGGAATTCTGTTCGGACATGGTAGGCGCTCCTTCGCATTTTTATGGAGTGAGCTTCGCACCAGATGGGCCTTTTCGGCAATCCTGTATCCACTCGTCATTGCGAGCGCAGCGAAGCAATCCATGCTTCCACTTGCCGCGCCATGGATTGCTTCGCTGCGCTCGCAATGACGTGGAGAGGACGGTGGTTCCCCGTAACAACGAGATCAGATCTTCAACTCATCCCCCGTCACCCGCCGGTACGCTTCGAGATATCGCTTGCTCGTCGCGTCCACCACGCTGGCGGGCAGCGGCGGGGGCGGGGCGTCGCCATTCCAGCGGCCGGCGCGGCGTTCGGCGTCGAGATAATCGCGCAGCGGCTGCTTGTCGAAGGAGGGCTGCGGCCGGCCGGGCTTGTAGACGTCGGCGGCCCAGAACCGCGAACTGTCCGGCGTCATCACCTCGTCGATCAGGATGATGCGGCCATCCGCCGCGCGGCCGAACTCGAACTTGGTGTCGGCGATGATGATGCCCTGGTGGCGGGCAATCCGCTCGCCGAAATTATAGACCGTGCGCGCCATGCTCTCGAGCTTCTCGGCGACGTCGTTGCCCAAAATCTCGCGCACCCGCGCGACCGTGATGTTTTCATCGTGGCCGGTCTCGGCCTTGGTGGCCGGGCTGAAGATCGGCGCGTCGAGCTTTTCGCTTTCGACCAAGCCATCCTTCAGCTGCTCGCCGGCGAGCGTGCCGGATGCGGCATACTCCTTCCAGGCCGAGCCCGAGATGTAGCCGCGGATCACGCATTCGACGGGGAAGACGGTGGTGCGCCGGCACAGCATCGCGCGGCCGAGAATATCGGCGCGGTGATTCTTCAGCTCGGGCACCTTGCGGATGATCTCGTCGGCATCGGCGCTGATCATGTGGTGGGGCACCACGCCTTCGAGCTGGTGGAACCACCACGCGCTGATCTGGGTCAGCACCGCGCCCTTCATCGGAATGGTTTCGGCCATCACGACATCGAACGCGCTGATGCGGTCGGTGGTGAGCAGCAGCACGCGGTCGTCGCCGACGGCATAGATATCGCGCACCTTGCCGCGGCCGATCCGTGGCAGGGGCAAGTCGCTGGCGAGCATCGCGTTCATCAGGTCAGACTTTCGAAGCGCCACGCCAGTGCCGGCGTGCAAATGAGAAAGCGCAGCAATAGCTCACTCCGGCAGCGGAATGAACTCGTGTTCCTGCGGAACGGCGGCAAAACGCCCGGTTTTCCAGTCCTGTTTGGCCTGCTCGATCCGCTCCTTGCTGGAGGAGACGAAATTCCACCAGATATGCCGCGGCCCCTCCAGCGCGTCGCCGCCCAGAAACATCATCCGCACAGGCTTCACAGCCTTCACGGTGATGCGGTCGCCGGGCCGGAAGATCAGCAGGCGCGGGCCCTCATAGCGCTCGCCCGCAATCTCGACCTCGCCATCGACCAGATAGATCGCGCGCTCCTCATGATCAGGGTCGAGCGGGACGCTGGTGCCGGCCTGCGCCGTCACTTCGGTATAGAACCACGGCGACACCATGCTGACCGGCGATTTTACGCCAAAACCACTTCCGGCGATGATGCGCGCGGTGAAGCCGCTCTCCTTCACCGTGGGCAACGCGTCGGCGGCGTAGTGCTGGAACGACGGCGCGATTTCCTCCGAGCCGGCCGGCAGCGCGATCCAGCTCTGCAGGCCCAGCATCTTCTGGCCGTCGCGGCGTTGCACGTCCGGCGTGCGTTCGGAATGCGCGATGCCGCTTCCTGCCGTCATCAGGTTCATGGCGCCGGGCTGGATCTCCTGGATATTGCCCTCGCTGTCGCGGTGCATGATCGAGCCGTCGAACAGGTAGGTGACAGTGGCAAGCCCGATATGTGGATGTGGGCGTACGTCCATGCCCTTGCCGGCGATGAACTGCATCGGCCCGAAATGATCGAAGAAGATGAAGGGCCCGACCATCTGCCGCTTGCCATGCGGCAACGCGCGCCGCACCACGAAGCCATCGCCGAGATCGCGGGTGCGGGGTACGATGATGAGGTCGAGCGCGTCACAGGTCTTGGGATCGCCGAGCACGGGATCGTTGGACGGTTGCCAGCTCATTTTCATGCACTCCAGGTTTTGCCGCAAGCTTAGCATGCATTATAAGATGCGTCCTGCGCCGCTCCCCGGAGGATGAAAAAAGAGTGATGCCGCCGCTGAAGAAGGGTGCCACGCTGCCGCAGCCGGACTGGCCGGGGATCGAGACCGAGCGTCTCATCCTCCGGCAATGGCGCGGCTCGGACGTTACTGCGAACACAATGATGCTCGGCGATCCCCTCAGCGCGCGCTTCATTACCGCGGACCGTAAGCCTGTGACGGAGCCGATGGCTGGCTGGCGCAACGCCGCGATCATGGCGGGACATTGGGTGCTGCATGGCTTCGGCATGTTCGTGGTCGAAGAGAAGGCAAGCGGCACGTTCGTCGGGCGGGTCGGCCCTTTCTATCCGCCGGTCTGGCCGGGGCTTGAGGTCGGCTGGGGTGTTGCAACGGAGTTCCGCGGCAAGGGCTATGCCGTCGAAGCGGCGCGGGCCGCGATCGACTGGTCGTTTGCGACGTTCGAATTGGAGAGGATCATCCACTGCATCGATCGCGATAACACGGCCTCTCAGGCCGTAGCGCGGCGGCTCGGCGCGCATCCGGAGGGCGAGACGATGTTACTCGGCCATGCCGTTGAATTATGGGTGACGCGCCAGGAGACGTGGAGCAGCCAAAATTGATGTCGCTTTTTGGCCTCGACCTTGCCTTGCGCGCCGGCACGGTGGCCCTGCTGCTGGTGCTGTCAGCATCGTTGTTGCGCGATTTTCGCAACGTCGTTGCCGGGCGGCTGGCGATCGCGCTTGCGCTGGGCTCAGCCGCGCATGCCGTGACCTCAGGGATCGGCGCGACCACGCCGGTTTCGGTCGCGCATGCGCCGCTGATCGCGCTGTCGACCGGCAATGTCGTGGTGCTCTGGCTGTTCACGCGCGCGCTGTTCGATGACGCCCTCAAATTGCGCTGGTGGCATGCATTGATCTGGGCGGCGGTGGCGACGTTCAGCTTCGTCAATTGCATGTGGATCGCGCCCAGTGGCAACGCGCGGATTTCCATCATCGCGATCAATGTGCTCGCGCTCGGCTTTATTTTGCTAGCGGTCGGGCAAACAATCGTCTCTTGGTCGGCCGACCTCGTCGAAGGCCGCCGCCGCGTCCGGGTCTTCATCGTCGGCGCCGCGGCGCTTTACGGCTGCATGAACGCGATTTCGCAGATCGCGATCTCCAGCAATGGTGCGGCGGACTTCGCGAATGCCATCAACAGCGCCGTGCTGGTCCTGATCGTTGCCGCGATCAGCTATGCGATGATGCGCGTCGATGGCGCCGAACTGTTTGCGGCGCCTGCGGCCAACGTCGCGAGCGAGGCGGTCGCGGGACAGGAGGGCGCGGCGGATCAAAAACTGGTCGGCGCGCTGATGCGGTTGATGGCGGATGAGCGGATCTACCGCCACGACAACGTCAGCATCGGCGCGCTGGCGACAAAGCTTTCCATCCCCGAGTACCGGCTGCGGCGGTTGATCAACCAGCGGCTCGGCTACCGCAATTTCAACGTGTTCCTCAACGAGCACCGGATCGCCGAAGCCAAGGCGGCGCTGGCCGATCCGAGCCAGGCCGAAGTCCCCGTCATTACGATCGCGATGGACGCCGGCTTCCAGTCGCTGGGGCCCTTCAACCGGGCCTTCAAGGCCACCACCGGCGTCACGCCGACCGAATATCGTCGACTGAAGGCAAGCGCGGCCTGATTTCTATCACACTGCTATTGCTCGCATATTTCGGAATCGGCGAGTTGCGTTGAGCTTTCGGCCAACGCGAATTTCGAATCCGGCGAGCAGGCAGCGGCCGCGTCGCCATCCTCCCCGCAACGCGCTGATGCGTTATGCCGGAGGCCAATATGAAACGACGGAATCTCATCCTCATCCTCGCCAGCACCGCCGCGCTCAGCGCGCTCGCGCTGACGGCCGCTCGCGCTCGCGACGTGCCGAAGGTCGCGACCGGTTTTGTCGCCAACGTGGTCTGTACCGAGACCTTCGTCTCCGGCCTCGACCCTGCGCGCGTGTTCGCCGAGACCATGTCGGCCATGCCCGGCACCGGGCTGATCGCCTGGGCGCTCGACTATCGCGTCGATCGCGTGCGCAAGGACGTCACGGTGACGCTGTTTGGCCTGGGCCGGAGCCACGCCGTCTACCGCGGCGAGGGCCTCGGTTGCTATCTCGATCATGGCGGGGCGGTCGCCGACATCTCGGTGCCGGCGGCTGGTGCAAAGGCGGCGCTGCTGCCTGACATCGCCGGTCGATCCGTCGTCGCGTCGCAAACGCCACAACTGGCTGCGGCGGTCGACCGCGCCTTTGCCGAGCCCGACAAATCGACGCCGCGCAACACGCGGGCGATCGTGGTCATGAAGGACGGTCGCGTCGTTGCCGAACGCTATGCCGATGGTATCGGCATCGATACGCCGCTGCTCGGATTCTCCGCCACCAAATCGGTGATGTCAGCGCTTGCCGGCGTCCTCGTGCGCACGGGCGCGCTGAAGCTGCATGAGCCGGTGCCGGTTGCAGCGTGGCAAGGCGCTGACGATCCAAGGCACGCCGTCACGCTCGATCATCTGATCCGCCATACCGCCGGCCTTGCACTCGGCAGTTCGCTGCAGGCGTCGCTGGCGTCTGCGCTGGAGCCGGTCAACCGGATGAAATTCCTGGAATCGGATATGGCGGCCTATGCGGAGAGCATGCCGCTGCAGTCGGCGCCGGGCACTGCATGGAATTATCACGACGGCAACACCGTCATCCTCGGTCACGTGATCCGTCAGGCTTCGGGCGGCAGCGCGTCGAAAATGATGCGCTTCGCGCGGCAGGAATTGTTCGATCCGCTCGGCATGCGCAACGTCGCGCTTGAATTCGACGCGTCGGGCAATGCGGAGGGATCGAGCCAGATGCTGGCGAGCGCGCGCGACTGGGCGCGGTTCGGCCAGCTCTATCTCAATGACGGCACGGCCGGCGGCAAGCGCATCCTGCCGGAGGGATGGGTGAACTATTCGGCGTCCCCGACGCCGAACGCCTGGGTCGGGCAGGGCGCGGGCTTCTGGACCAATCTTGGCGACAGCTTTGGCGCGACCTACCGCACCGAGCACGGCTGGCCGCGCGATGCGTTTTTCGCCAAGGGTACGATCGGGCAATATGTGATCATCGTGCCGTCGGAGCGGCTGGTGATCGTCAGGCTCGGCCGCTCGCCGAACTGGCCGCCGGAGGCCGACGGCGTGTTCGATCTCGTGCGCGATGTTGTTGCGGCCACTGGGAGCAAGGCGAAGCTGGCGGGCGCGAATTGACGGATGAGGCGGCGCGTTTCCCTTCTCCCTCTCCCCGTTCTTCACGGGGAGAGGGTCGGGGTGAGGGGCTCTCTCAGCGCATGAGCTCTATCGATAGACCTGTACCCCCTCACCCGGCGCTACGCGCCGACCTCTCCCCGCAAGCGGGGCGAGGTTGGTCAGTGCGCGCAGCGCTTACTGCCGTCCCAGCTGCGTGGCCTTTGCGACGCGGTCGAACCTCTCCAGCGAGAGAATCGCATCCGCGAGCTGGTCGGCGCGGCCGTTCAGCACGGGGCGGGCGAGGGTCAGAAATTTCTGCTGCATCGCCTGTGCGTCCGGGAACGAGTTCGGCTCGCCGGAGGGATCGGCATAGAGCCGCTCATGCACGCCGTCGTCGGTGGTGATGGAAACGCGCGCGCCAAACGGATGGGTGCGGCCGATTTCGAGGCGATCGTCCTGCACCACGTCGAACTTGTCGGCGAGCGCATTGACGGCGGCGTCGCCGAGCCGGTCGTAATCGTCCCAGCCGAAGCTGCCCTGATCGAGCGCCAGCGCGCCGGTGAAGAACATCGAGAACTGTCCGCCGACGATCGAGGTCGGATGCCGCTTGGTGGCGGCATCGCCGGTCAGCGTGATGCCGTTCCGGTGCAGACCGATCTCGACGCGCTTGATCTGGTCGGGCGTCAGATTGTGCTCCCGGCGCATCGCGATCAGCGCATCGAGCGCCGCGTGGGTATAGCGGCAGCTCGGATACGGCTTCACGCCAATTTTGAGCGTCTCATAGGTCTTGCCGAGGCCGGCGGTCGCCTTGTCGGGATGCGCATTGTCGCTGTAGCCGACGAGGAGGCCATGCTTGCCCTCGACCGACTCGGTCGAGCCGACGAAATCGTTGCGCGCCAGCGTGGCGGCAATGACGCCGTTCATGGCGGCGGCGCCGACCTGGTAGCGCTTGTTCCAGGCGCCGTTGACCAAAAACTGCAGCGAGCCTGCGGCCTGGCTGCCCGACACGCCGAAGGCGGATATGATCTGGTCCTTCGACAGGCCGAACAATTTGCCTGCCGCCGCGGCGGCGCCGTAGGTTCCCGCCGTCGCGGTCGGATGGAAGCCGCGCGCATAATGCGAGGTTGGATCGAGCGCGTTGCCGAGGCGGCAGCACACTTCATAGCCGGCCACGATCGCGGTCAGCACGTCGCGCCCCGATGCGCCGACCATTTCGCCGACCGCGAACGCCGCCGGCACCACGGGCGCGCTCGGATGCAGCGAGGAGTCGGCATGGGTGTCGTCGAAATCGAGGGAGTGGCCAAGCGCGCCGTTGAGCAGGGCTGCGACCGCCGGCGTCCAGGTTTTGCCATCGCCGAACACGGTGGATTCACCCTTGCCGTCCAGCGCCAGCGCTTCCAGCATCTTGAGCAGCGAGGCGGTGGATTCCGCGTCGCGCCGCGCCCGGATCGTACTGCCCAAGAAATCCAGTATCAGCACCTTGGCGCGCTCCAGCACCTCCGGCGGGATGTCGGCAAATTTCAGGTCGGCAACATAGGCTGCGAGCGTTGCGGTTTCGTTGGCCATCGTGTTTCCTCGTTTTGCCGGGCAGGGTAGGCGGCCGGACGTGACCTTTCAAGCCGCCTCCCTGTCGCGGGCATCAGCCATGCTGACGTCGTCTAGCACAGGCAAGGTCGGCAGATTCCGGAATGCCGCGCATGATGGCCTTCGTAAAACGCATGCTTGGATCGCTTCAGGGCCACAAGACGCAATTGTCGCTCGCGATCCGGCTCGCGGTCGCCGCGGTGGCAGCCTACGCGATCGCCAAAGCGCTGCATCTGATGCTGCCGCTATGGGCGGTGCTGACCTCGCTGATCGTCACCCAGATGAGTGTCGGCCGTTCGCTGAAGGCGACCCGGGATTACATGCTCGGCACGGTCGGGGGCGCGGTCTATGGCGGCGCCATCGCGATGTTGATTCCGCATTCCGGCGAAGGCGGATTGCTGGCGCTGCTGGTGCTGACGGTGGCGCCGATGGCGTTCATCGGCGCCATCAATCCCAGCCTGAGTGCCGCGACGGTGACGGCCGTGATCGTGTTGCTGGTGCCGGCGATGAATCACGCCAATCCACTGGATTCGACGATCGACCGGCTGTTCGAGGTCACCGTCGGCGCGCTCACCGGACTTGTGGTCTCGTTCCTGGTGTTGCCGTCGCGGGCGGTCAGCCAGATCCGCATCAGCGCGGCGCAGCTTCTGGACCTGCTGGCTGCGGCATTCGCCGAACTGCTGGCGGGGTTGACGCGCGGGCTCGACAACGACGCTCTACACCGCATCCAGGATGGGATCGGCACGGCGATGGCGGGCCTGCATGCGACCGGACTGGAAGCCGAGCGCGAGCGCGCGACGCACCTGTCGACGGGCCCCGATACCGGCCCGTTGCTGCGCACCATCCAGCGCTTGCGGCACGACGTTGTGATGATCGGGCGCGCCAGCGTGGTGCCGCTGCCGGCCAATGTGCAGGCGCGGCTGGCGCGGCCGCTGTCCGATGTCAGCAACGCGATCGTCAACTATATGCGCGCGGCGGCTGCATCCTTGAAAGACGGCAGCGGCGCCGTGGACATTCGGCCCGTCGATGCGGCGCTGCAGGCCTATGCCGCCGAGGTCGCCGCGTTGCGGAGCGAAGGCTTGATCCGCGGCGTGCCCGTCGATGTTGCGGAGCGGTTTTTCGCGCTGGGATTCTCGCTGGAGCAGATGAGGCAGAACCTGAACGATCTCGATCGCTGTCAAACCGACTGGTGCGAGAAGCCGGCCAGCGCAAAAGTCTAGCCGGCTCGGTTAGCCAGTGCCTCAGGCCGCCACCTGCCGCAGCAAAGCCGGCACGATCAGCCGGTGAAACGGCATGATGATCGCAAGGTAAGTCCGGCCGAGCCAGTTGTGCGTCTTGACCAGCGTCGTCGCCGTGACTTGCCGGACGCTGCCGGGTGCCGTCACGTCGACCACGACGCGAAAATCCAGATGGCGGTCGTTGAAGCCCGCGATCAGCCGATCCGGTGTCTGGCTCACCACCGGAAAGATCCCGATCATGTCACGGGGCGGGGCCAGCCCCGCGCCGGACGTTTTCAGCCCGAGCGGCGCGACAAGCAGATTGCGCAGCGTCAACAGCGCCTCGGCCCATCGCGGTTGCCGCGCCATCATTCGCTCGGCTGCGTGGCGGGCGTCGAGATCGTTATCCCTGACTTCAACGCAAAAGGCGTCGGCGAATTGCGCGCCAGCCAGCAGCGCGCCGGTATCGACAGGAGGCGTGACTTCACGGACGGTCATGGGAATGTGAGCCTGCCTGCGAGCCGGCGAAAGCGCAACAGCAGAAGCACGGCATAGACCGCGGTTCCGACCGACAGCCCGATCCACACGCCGACCGCGCCTGACGACGTCCAGAAGGCGAGCCAGCAGGCCAGCGCGAAACCGATCAGCCAATAGCTGAGGATCGCGAACAGCAGCGGCACCCGCGTGTCGTTCATGCCGCGCAGCGAGCCGGCGGCGACGGTCTGGATGGCGTCGGCGATGAAGAAGGTCGATCCGACCAACAATAACGTCGCGGAGAGTTCGGCGGTCGCGTCGGTGCTTTCGCCCAGAAAGATCTCCGCGATGCCGAAGCGGCCGACGATCACGGCGAGCGTCAGGATGGCGGTGAGCACGATACCGAGCCAGGTTGCGACATAGCCGGCGCGCCGGACCGCGCCGGCGTCGCCGCGCCCGATCGCGTGGCCGACGCGCACGGTGGCGGCCATGCTGATGCCGAACGGCACCATGAACAGGATGGCGGCAACCTGCAGCGCGATCTGGTGCGCCGCCAGCGCGGTCGTGCTGATCAGGCCCATCAGCAGGCCGGCGGCGCCGAACAGGCCGTATTCAAGCAGGAAGGAGATCGAGATCGGCGCACCGATGACGATCAACCGCCACATCAGCCGCCAGTCGATGCGCCAGAAATGGCCGAACACGTGATACTTCCGGAACGGCCGACGGTACGTGGCAAACCAGACGACAGCCAGGAACATGCAGAGGTTGACGATGGATGTCCCTAGCCCCGCGCCGAACAGGCCGAGCGGCGGCAGGCCGAACGCGCCAAACAGCAGCAGATAGACCAGCAGCGCGTTGGCGGGGATCGCGGCCAGCGTGATCCAGAGAACCGGCTCCGGGCGGTTGATCGCGCTCATGAAGCCGCGGATCGCCATGAACCACAGCGCCGGCAGGATGGTCCAGACCAGACCGGCGAGATATTCCTGCGCATGGTGTGCCGTTGTTGGTGCCTGTCCGAGGGTGAGCAGGATCTGTTCGGCCCAGAAGCGAAGCGCCATCAACGGCAGCGAGATCAGCAGCGCAGTCCACAGGCCGACGCGCAGCGAGCGGCGGATCAGATGTGGGTCGCGCGCGCCGAACGCTTGCGCGGCGAGCGGCGCAACAGCCGACACCAGGCCCATGCCCGCGGTGAAGCTAACAAAGAGCACGGTGTGCGCCAGCGATGCAGCTGCCACCGCCTCGGCGCCGAGACGCCCGATCAT
>Ga0307499_10000115_pt1 | contig 28664 bp, 24 predicted proteins | sample 13_S_MG_FD_201363 | JGI IMG/M metagenome (GOLD analysis project Ga0307499, IMG submission 201363) | Soil microbial communities from Populus trichocarpa stands in riparian zone in the Pacific Northwest, United States - 13_S | ecosystem: Environmental > Terrestrial > Soil > Riparian zone > Trees... | reverse complement strand
GGGCCGGACGATCCAGGAGATCGCGCTGGCCGCGCACTCCTCGCTGGAGCTGCCCGAGGGCGTCGAGGGCCACCTGGACGCGACCACCGTCTACAACCCGCCCAACCTCACCTACCCGTTCGGCGCGTACATCTGCGTGGTGGACGTGGATCCCGGTACCGGTCAGGTCAAGGTGCGCCGGTTCATCGCGGTGGACGACTGCGGGGTGCGGATCAACCCGATGATCGTGGAGGGGCAGATCCACGGCGGGCTGGCCGACGGCATCGGGATGGCGCTGATGGAGGTGATGGCCTTCGACGAGGAGGGCAACCACCTGGGTGCGTCCTTCATGGACTACCTGCTGCCGACCGCGGTGGAGTGCCCGTCCTGGGAGCTCGGTGCGACGGTCACGCCGTCGCCGCACCACCCGCTCGGCGCGAAGGGGGTCGGCGAGTCGGCCACCGTCGGCTCCCCCGCCGCGGTGGTGAACGCGGTGCTGGACGCGCTGCGGCCGTACAACGTGCGGCACGCGGATATGCCGCTCACCCCGGCCGCCGTCTGGCGGGCCATCCAGGGCAACCAGTTCCGGACAGACATGGCCATCCAATGAGCGCAGGGAGGCCGCGGCGGCGCGCCGGAGCGAACCGGGAAGCACAGTGAGCGCAGGGAGGCCGCGGCGGCGCCTGGACCGCAGCACCCCGCCAGCGAAGCTGCCGGGGTGCGGAGGGAAGGCGTCGGCTGTGCGGCCGACCGGAGCGAACCAGGAAGCACAATGAGCGCTGACCTGCTCCTGCGGGCCGATCAGCTGCGGTCCGGGCGGGTGCCGTTCGTGCTGGCTACGGTGGTCCGGGCCGAACGACCGACCAGCGCGAAGGCGGGCGACCGGGCGCTGGTGCTCGCCGACGGAACCCTGGAGGGTTTCGTCGGCGGCACCTGCGCCGAATCGACGGTCCGGCTGCAGGGCCTGCGGCTGCTGGACTCCGGCGAGTCGACGCTGTTGCGGATCACCCCGGACGGCGACGCCGAACCCTCCACAGTGGAGGGTCTGGTCACCGTCGGGAACCCGTGCCTGTCCGGCGGGACGCTGGAGATCTTCCTGGAGGCGATGCTGCCGGCGGTGCTGGTGCACGTCTTCGGGGACGCACCGGTGGCCCGGGCGCTGGCCGCGGTCGGCACCGCGATGGGTTACGACATGCGCGCCAGCACCGACCCGGCGGGCGCGATCCCACCGGACACCGCCGCGGTCGTGGTCGCCTCGCACGGCCGGGACGAGGAAGCCGTACTGACCGCGGCGCTGCGGGCCGAGGTGCCGTACGTGGCGCTGGTGGCCAGCCGGCGCCGCGGCGCGGCCGTGCTGGCCGGGCTCGACGTCACCGCGGAGCAGCGCGGCCGGGTGCACAGCCCGGCCGGGCTGGACATCGGCGCCCGCACCCCGGGCGAGGTGGCCACCTCGGTGCTGGCCGAACTGGTGGCCGGCCGGCCGCGGCTGACCGGCCCGCGGGTGCCCCGCGCGCTGCCGGTGGCCGAGGTGATCGAGGCGGTCGACCCGGTCTGCGGGATGACCGTGGCGATCGCGCCGGCCTCGCTGCGGCTCGAACACGCCGGCCACACCTGGTACTTCTGCGGCACCGGCTGCCAGCACGCCTTCGCCGCCGACCCGGCCAGCTACACCGCCCCCTGAACCCGGTCGCGCCCGGCCGTAGCCCGGCCGGGCGCGGCCGATCTTCCTGGCCAGCCGGGCCGGAGCACGGCCGATCTCCCTGGCCGGCCCGGCCATCTCCCTGGCCAGCCCGGCCGCAGCGCGGCCATCCCGCTGGCTAGCCGGGGCGCAGCGCGAGGTCGAAGGTGGCGTGCCAGGTTCCGGCGGCGTCCGGCTTCGGGTCGAGCACGAGTTCCGGCTTGACCGAGCCGATCGTGTCGTCGTGCAGCCAGGGATCGTTGGCGTAGTAGGCCATCGTGGTGAGCGTGGCGTGGCCGGGCGCGGTCACCTTGAGATGGGTGTGCGACGGGCGCCACGGGTGCCGGCCGAGCAGCGCCAACAGCCGGCCGACCGGGCCGCCGGTCGGCACCTGGTAGGCCAGCGGCTTCACCGTGGTCACCGCGTACCGGCCGGCGCTGTCGGCGACCACGATGCCGCGCAGGTGCCACTCCGGCAGGTTCGCGTCCTCCTGGTCGTAGTGGCCTGCCGAGTTGGTCTGCCAGAGGTCCAGCTCGGCGCCGGGCAGCGGCGCGCCGCTGCCCGCGTCGGTGATCGTCCCGGTCAGCAGCAGCAGGTCACCCGGCTCCCCCGGCGGTGCCAGCACGGCGGGCGAGGCGAACCGCGGCGCGCCCGGACGCCAGAACGGACCCTCCACATTGGACGCCGTGCCGGCCTGCCCGGCGGCGTCCCGGCGCTCGGCGAACGTGGACAGCCCGAGCACGTCGGACAGCAGCACCATCTCACCGGCCGCGCCCACCTCGTTCAGGTAGTGCAGCACGCCGAACAGCTCCGGGTAGCTGATCTGTTCGGCCTCGATCAGCGCCTGCGCGGCGGCCAGCGCCCGGGGCAGCACCGCCGGCAACCGGCCGGCGGTGCCACCGTCCACTGTGGTCATGCTCGCCCTCCGGTCAGCGCGCGCGGCGGGCCCGGCGGCGCAGCACCGAACGGGCGACGAGCAGCGCGACCACGCCGATCAGCTGACCGCCGAGGATCACCCGGGTCTGGTCGAAGGCCGGCTGCCAGGTCACCGCGCCGTCCTTGATCACGAAGACGCCGGCCGGGGTGACCCGCAGCCCGAAGCCGCCGCCGGAGCCCTGCTCGTTGGAGTCACCGGTCCGGCCGCCCTCACCGCCACCGCCGCCGCCGACGATCCGGGCCACCGGGATGACCAGGGCGCCGTCCCGCTCGATCGGGTCGCCGAACGCCCGCCGCACGGTCGCGGCCTCCGCCAGCCGGTCCACCAACTGCGGTCCCTCCGACATGCCTGCCTCCTCGTTGACGCTCCGGGTCGCCCCCAGCATTCCTGATCGCCGGTAAGCCCGTCCGGTTGACCGTCGCGGCCGAACCCGGAACGGTCGTATGCTCGGCCGAACAGCCCAATCCGCTACAACAACTCCAGTACCAGACATTTCGCTGGTCCACTAGGAGGCCACCGTGGGTGTCCGCGACATCCCCCGCAGCACGCTGCCGCTGGACCAGCTGACCCAGTTGACCCGGCCGGTGCCGGTGTGCTGGCACGAGCCGGACGACGACGGCGGTTTCTGGGTGGCCACCCGGCACGCCGACGTGCTGGCCGTCGCGATGGCGCCGCAGACCTTCTCCTCGCTGCGGAACACCCAGATGCTGCGCAGCTGGTTGCTCGACCCGCCGACGCTGGAAGCGCAGAAGTTGACGATGCTCAACCAGGATCCGCCGGCGCACACCAAGCTGCGGGCGATCGTGCAGCGCGCGTTCACGGTCCGGGCGATCGAGGGGATGCGCGAGCGGCTGGCCGGCTACGTCCGGGACATCGTGCGCCACGCACTGGACCGTGGCGAGGGCGACTTCGTCGCCGACATCGCCGCCGAACTGCCACTGCTGGCGATCACCGAACTGCTCGGCGTCCCGCCGGAGGACCGCAAGCGGATCTTCGAGTGGACCGAGCAGATGATCCGGTTCGAGGATCCGGCCTACGCCGAGTCCGGCATGGCGGCCGGCGAGGAGGCCTTCCGGTACGCCAACGAGCTGGCCGTCAGCCGCAAGGCCGAGCCAACCGGGGACGTGGTCAGCCGGCTGGTGCACGCCGACATCGGCGGCGAGGGCCTGACCGAGCTCGAGTTCGACCTGTTCTTCACGCTGCTGATAGTCGCCGGCACCGAGACCACCCGGCACGCGATCAGCCACGGCATCATGGCCTTCCTGGCCAACCCCGAGCAGTGGCAGCTCTACCGGGTGGAGCGACCGCGTACCACCGCGGACGAGGTCATCCGCTGGGCCACCCCGGCGCTGTCCTACCAGCGGACCGCCGTGGTCGACGCCGAGCTGGGCGGCCAGCCGATCAGCGCGGGCGAGCGGGTCGGGGTGTTCCTGCGGCCGGCCAACCGCGACCCGGCCGTCTTCACCGACCCGGACCGGTTCGACATCCGCCGCGACCCCAACCCGCATGTCAGCTTCGGCCGCGGCCCGCACTTCTGCCTCGGCGCCACCCTGGCCCGGGTCGAGCTGGACGTGACTCTCGCCGCTGTCGCCGACCTGATGCCCGACCTCGAGCTGGCCGCCGAGCCACGCTGGCTGAACTCCACCATCGTCAACGGCGTCGCCGGACTCCCGATGCGCTACCGCAACTGACTACCGTCCAGATCGGACAGTCCATCGTGGACTGTCCGATCTGGACGGTAGTGGTCCCGAACGGCCGGTGCCGCCGGACAGTGGACGGCCGAGCTTCCAGCCAGCGGCTGGCCGGGACGGCCGGACGCGATCAGGCCGGGACGGCCGAGCTTTCCGGCCGACGGCTGGCTGGGACGGCCGGACGGCGATCAGGCCGGGACGGCCGGGCTTTCCGGCCGACGGCTGGGACGGCCGGACGGCGATCAGGCCGGGACGGCCGGGCTGAGCGAGTCGAGCAGGCCGGGGATGCCCGGGCCGACGTACCACTCCAGCCCGTAGGTCTCGGCGAAGCCACGGCGGCGCAGCGCGGCCCGGTCGATCTGGCTGGCGTGCGCGGCCATCGCGGCCCGCTTCGCGGCCAGGTCGGCCGCGTCGGCGGCGACCACGGTGGTCACCTCGTCCCGGTGCCGGCCCAGCCGCGGCGCGGCCGGCGGGCCGGACTGCTCACCGGCGGGCCGGGGCAGCCCGGCGGCGGCCCGGCCGACCAGGTGCCGACCGCCGATCCGGTCCCGGTCGACGGTGGCCTGGTAGCCGGCGATGCCGGCATGACCGGCGGCGGCCACGCCGATCCGGTGCACGGCGAGGTGGTCCGGGTGCGGGTAGATGCCGCCCGGGTCGTAGTGCACCAGCGCTTCGGCGCCCTCGGCCGCGCACAGCCGGGCCAGGTTGCGGGCCAGCGCCGGGACGTCGGCCCGGGCCAGCGCGTCCGGGTGGCCGTTGTCCGGCCAGCCGGGCATGCCCGAGTCGCGCCGGCCGAGCAGCACCAGCCGGGCCACCCCGAGCAGCGCGCAGGCCTGCTCCAGTTCGGTCCGGCGCACGTCGGCCAGCGCCTGCCCGGACCGCAGCGGCCGCAGCGCCGGCCCGAGGTCGCCGCCGGTCGCGGTGACCAGCACCACCCGGGCGCCGCGCCGGGCCAGCCGGTGCATCGTGGCCGCGGTGAAGATCGCCTCGTCGTCCGGGTGCGCGTGCAGGAACACCACGCACCGCCCGCGCAGCGAGTGGTCCGCACCCGGGTCCCGAGCCGGGCGGACCGGCTCGGCGGCCAGGCGACCGGGCCGGCTGATGGTCGGGGCGGGCGCCTGCGCGGCGCCGGGGAACGGTGGCATTGAGGACTCGCTCGCTGGGGGCAGGGTCGGCCAGGGACGCGGCGCGGTACGGGCCCACAGCAGGACGCCCGGGACAGAGCGGGCATACCAGCGGGACTACCCGGTGCCGGCTACAGGGCCGGCTGGCTCGGGAGCCGTACCGGGGTCAGCGACAGCGCTGGTCGAAGTGGTGCGCGCGGCGGCGCACCCAGCCGCAGTCGGCCGCGCGCACCGCCGGAGCGGCGATCGGGGCAGGCCGGGCGGACATAGGAAAGATCGTGACACACATGTCAAGGTGGCGCAGCAGGACCGACCGGACCGGGCCCGTTCGGACAATCGGCCGGCCCGTTCGGGCGTTGACAGCTTCGAACATATGTTCGAGGATCTCTGCATGACGACGGCCGCCCCGGAACGCTCCGGCGCCGCGCGGGAGACTCGGCGGGAGGCTCGACCGCGCGGCGCCGGAGACCCACTGGAGCGGGCCCTGCTGCCGGTGCTGCCAGCCCTGGCCCCGCTGTTCCCGGACGGTGCGCTGCGCCGCGGTTCCACCGTGGCGGTCGACGGGTCCGCCGCGCTGCTGATCGCCGTGCTGGCCGGCCCGTCGCTGGCCGGGTCGTGGTGCGCGGTGCTGGGCGTGCCGACGCTCGGGTTGGTCGCCGCGGCCGGGGCCGGGGTCGCGGTCGACCGGCTGGCGCTGGTCCCGGCGCCGGGGCCGGCCTGGCCGAGCGTCACCGCCGCCCTGCTGGACGCAGTGGATCTGGTCGTGGTGGCGCCCGGGGCCAGGGTCCGGGCGGGCGACGCGCGGCGGTTGGCGGCCCGGGCCCGGCAGCGTGGCTCGGTGCTGGTGCCGTACGGGGTGCCGGCCGGCGGCTGGGAGGGCGCCGACCTGCGGCTGTCGGTGGCCGAGGCGCAGTGGAGCGGGCTCGGTGCCGGTTGGGGCCACCTGCGGGCCCGGCAGGTGCTGCTGCACAGCGACGGGCGCGGCTCGGCGGCCCGGCCGCGGCGGGCCCAGGTCTGGCTGCCGGCGGCCGGCGGCCGGGTGGAGCCGGCCGCCGCGGTGGTCCCGATCCCGGTCCGCCGGGCGCCGGCCGGGCAGCCACCGGGTCGCCGGCCGCCGCCCGGGGAGCTGCTCTGATGGCGCGCCGGACGGTCGTGCTCTGGTGCCCTGACTGGCCGGTGATCAGCGCCGCCGGTGCGGCAGGCCTGTCCCCCACCGCCCCGATCGCGGTGATCTGGGCCAACCGGGTGGTGTCCTGCTCGGCGGCCGCCCGGGCGGAGGGGGTGCGCCGCGGGCTGCGCCGGCGCGAGGCGCAGGGCCGCTGCCCCGACCTGGTCGTGCTGCGGCACGATCCGATCCGGGACGCGCGCGCTTTCGAGCCGGTGCTGGCCGCGGTAGAGGAGCTGGCGCCCGGGGTGGAGGCGATCCGGCCGGGGCTGTGCGCGGTGGCCGCCCGCGGCCCGGCCCGGTACTTCGGCGGTGACCGGGCGGTGGCCGCCCGGCTGGTCCAGCAGGTCACCGCCAGCACCCGGGTGACCAGCCGGGTCGGGGTGGCCGACGGCCGGTTCGCCGCCGGGCTGGCCGCCCGGCAGGCCGAGATCGTGCCGCGCGGCGGGTCCCGGGCGTTCCTGGCCCCGTTCCCGGTCAACACGCTGGAACTGTCGGAGCTGACCGACCTGCTGCGCCGGCTCGGGCTGCGTACCCTGGGCGACTTCGCCGGCCTCCCCCCGCGCGACGTGCTGGCCCGGTTCGGTCCGGACGGGGCCCGCGCGCACCGGCTGGCCCGGGGCCAGGACGAAGTGCCGCTGGCGGCCCGGGTGCCCGCCCCGGAGCTGGCCGTGCAGGTCGAGTTCGACCCGCCGGTCGACCGGGTCGACACCGCCGCCTTCGCCGCCCGGGCGCTGGCCGAGCAGGTGCACGCCGGGCTGATCCGGCGCGGGCTGGCCTGCACCCGGCTGGCGATCGAGGCACAGACCGAGCATGGCGAGCAGCTGACCAGGCTCTGGCGGCACGAGGGGGTGCTGACCCCGGCCGCGATCGCCGACCGGGTGCGCTGGCAGCTGGACGGCTGGCTGACCCGGGCCGCCACCGGGGAGGCGGAGCGGCCAACCGCCGGGATCATGCTGCTGCGGCTGGTGCCGGACGAGGTGATCCGGCACAGCGGGCTACAGCTCGGGCTCTGGGGCGGCCTCGGCGACGCCGGCGAGCGGGCCGGCCGGGCGATGGCCCGGGTGCAGGGCATGCTCGGCGGCGACGCGGTGCTGACCGCGGTGCTCGGCGGCGGGCGTGACCCGGACGAGCAGGTCCGGCTGGTGCCCTGGGGCGACGAGCGGGTGCCGGCCCGGCCGGCGGATCAGCCCTGGCCCGGGCAGGTCCCGGCACCGGCGCCGGCCACCGTGCTGGCCGACCCGGTACCGGTCGAGGTGCTGGCCGCCGACGGCGGCCCGGTCGGCGTCACCGGCCGGTACGCGGTCACCGCCGAGCCGGCCCGGTTCGCCGCCCCGGGCCGGCCGGCCACCGCACTGCTGGCCTGGGCCGGGCCGTGGCCGGTGGACGAACGCTGGTGGGATCCGGCCGCGGCCCGCCGCCGGGCCCGGTTCCAGCTGCTCGGCGCCGACGGCACCGCCTGGCTGGTCGCCCTGGAGGCCGGCCGCTGGTGGGCCGAAGGGGTGTACGACTGATGGGTTGGAGTAATCCGCCGATTCCGTGGTCGGAGTTGGAGCGGCGGCTGTCCGGGCGCCGGCCCGAGGGGCCGCCGTACCCGGGCGACGGCGGCGACAGCCCGGCCTGGTCCCGGCACCGGGCGGCGTACGAGCCGCCGCCCTCCCCCGGCCCGACCGGTAGCCGGCCGGAGCCGGTCGACCCCGACCCGGTGCCGTACGCCGAGCTGCACTGCCACTCCAACTTCAGCTTCCTGGACGGGGCCAGCCACCCGGAGGAGCTGGCCGAGGAGGCCGCCCGGCTGGGCCTGACCGCGCTGGCGCTGACCGATCACGACGGCATGTACGGCGTGGTCCGGTTCGCCGAGGCGGCCAAGGTGATGCAGGTGCCCACCCTGTTCGGCGCCGAGCTGTCGCTCGGCCTGGACGGCCCGCAGAACGGCGTGGCCGATCCGGTGGGCGCACACCTGCTGGTGCTGGCCCGCGGCCTGGACGGGTACCGCCGGCTCAGCACGGTGATCAGCGCCGCGCAGCTGCGCGGCGAGCAGAAGGGCCGCCCGGTGTACGACCTGGACGAGCTCAGCCGGGCGCACGGCGGCTCCTGGCTGGTGCTCACCGGCTGCCGCAAGGGCGCGGTGCGGCAGGCGCTGGCCGGCGCCGGGCCCGCCGCCGCGGCCCGCGAGCTGGCCCGGCTGGCCGAGCTGTTCGGGCCGGACAACGTCGTGGTGGAGCTGACCGACCACGGCCAGCCGCTCGACTCCGACCGGAACGAGGCGCTGGTCGCGCTGGCCGAGCGCGGCGGGTTCGGCCTGGTCGCCACCAACAACGCGCACTTCGCGAGCCCGGCCCGGCGCCGGCTGGCCACCGCGCTGGCCGCCGTCCGGGCCCGGCGCAGCCTGGACGAGATGGACGGCTGGCTGCCCGCGGCGGGCGCCGCACACCTGCGGTCCGGCCGGGAGATGGCGGCCCGGTTCGCCCGCTGGCCGGACGCTGTCCGGCTGGCCGCCAAGCTGGGCGAGGAGTGCGCGTTCGACCTGAAGCTGGTGGCGCCGCGGCTGCCCGACTGGGGCGTCCCAGCCGGCCACACCGAGATGAGCTGGCTGCGGAAACTCACCATGGACGGCGCGTACCAGCGGTACGGGCCACCGGAGGCCGAGCGGGTTCCCGGGGCGTACCAGCAGCTCGCGCACGAGCTGGACATGATCGAACGGCTCGGCTTCCCGGGCTACTTCCTGATCGTCGAGGAGATCGTCGGGTTCTGCCGGGAGAAGAACATCCTCTGCCAGGGCCGCGGCTCGGCCGCCAACTCCGCGGTCTGCTACGCGCTGGGCATCACCGCGGTGGACGCGGTCGGCTTCCAGCTGCTGTTCGAACGGTTCCTGGCCCCGGAGCGGGACGGCCCGCCGGACATCGACGTGGACATCGAGTCCGACCGGCGGGAGGAGGTGATCCAGCACGTCTACGACACGTACGGCCGGCAGCGGGCGGCCCAGGTGGCGAACGTGGTCAGCTACCGGCCGCGGTCCGCGGTGCGCGACATCGCCAAGGCGTACGGCTACGCCACCGGCCAGCAGGACGCCTGGTCGAAGCAGATCGAGTTCGGCGCCGGCTTCGGCGGCGGTCTCGACGACACCGTCGACCACGACATCCCGGCCGAGGTGGTCGAGCTGGCCGGCGAGCTGCAGCACTTCCCGCGGCACCTGGGCATCCACTCCGGCGGCATGGTCATCTGCGACCGGCCGGTGGTGGAGGTGTGCCCGGTGGAGTGGGCCCGGATGGCCAACCGCACCGTCCTGCAGTGGGACAAGGACGACTGCGCCGCCGTCGGCCTGGTCAAGTTCGACCTGCTCGGGCTCGGCATGCTGTCCGTGCTGCACTACGCGCTCGACCTGATCCGCGACCACCAGGGTCAGGTGGTCGACCTGGCCACCCTCCCGCCGGACGACCCGGCCGTGTTCGACATGCTCTGCGCCGCCGACTCGATCGGGGTGTTCCAGGTGGAGAGCCGGGCCCAGATGGCCACGCTGCCCCGGCTGAAGCCGCGGAAGTTCTACGACCTGGTGATCGAGGTCGCGCTGATCCGGCCCGGCCCGATCCAGGGCGGCTCGGTGCACCCGTTCATCCGCCGCCGGAAAGGGCAGGAGCGGGTCGAGTACGCCCACCCGGCGATGGAGCAGCCGCTGAGCCGGACGCTGGGCATCCCCCTGTTCCAGGAGCAGCTGATGCAGCTGGCGATGGACGTGGCCGGCTGCTCGGCCGCCGAGGCCGACCTGCTCCGCCGCGCGATGGGCTCGAAGCGGTCGACCGAGAAGATGGCCGAGCTGCGCGACCGGCTGTACGCCGGGATGGCCGCGAACAAGATCACCGGTGAACTCGCCGACCAGATCTACGAAAAGCTCGCCGCGTTCGCCAACTTCGGCTTCGCCGAGAGCCACGCGATCAGCTTCGCCTACCTGGTCTACGCCAGCGCGTTCCTGAAGCTGCGCTACCCGGCCGCGTTCTGCGCGGCGCTGCTGAACGGCCAGCCGATGGGCTTCTACTCGCCGCAGACGCTGGTCGCCGACGCCCGCCGGCACGGCGTGATCGTCCGCGGCCCGGATCTGAACGCGTCCGCGGCCAAGGCGGTGCTGGAGAAAGACCCGGCCAGCGCCGGCGGGTACGCGGTCCGGATGGGGTTGTCCTACGTCCGGCTGCTCGGCGATGCCCTGGCCGGGAAGGTCGCCGCCGGCCGGCCGTACGCCGACCTGACCGACCTCGTCCGCCGGGCCGAGCTGACCACCCGGCAGCTGGAGGCGCTGGCCACCGCCGGCGCGTTCGACTGTCTCGGGCTGTCCCGCCGGGAAGCGCTCTGGGCCGCCGGCGCGGTCGCCCAGGAACGGCCCGACCGGATCGCCGGCCTGGTGGTCGGCGCCGACGCGCCGGCGCTACCCGGGATGTCCGGCGAGGAACAGGCGATGGCCGACCTGTGGGCCACCGGCGTCTCCCCGAGCAGCTACCCGACCCAGTTCGTCCGGGCCGAGCTGGACCAGCGCGGGGTGCGGCCGGCGACGCGGCTGGCCGAGGTGCAATCCGGCGGCCGGGTCATCGTGGCCGGCGTGGTCACCCACCGGCAGCGGCCGGCGACCGCGAGCGGCATCACCTTCCTCAACCTGGAGGACGAGACCGGCCTGGTGAACGTGATCTGCCGGCGGGACGTCTGGTCCCGGCACCGCCGGGTGGCCCGGGAGTCGGCCGCCCTGGTCATCCACGGCGTGCTGGAACGCTCGGACGGGGTGACCAACATCGTCGCCGAACGGATGGAGCCCCTCGTGTTAGCCGTCCGCAAGACCTCCCGGGACTTCCGATGAGCCGGGCCCCCATGCGCTGGCGGCAGGCCGACGAGGCGCCGCCGGACGGGCAGGGCAGCCTGTTCTCCTCGGACGAACTGGTCACCACCGAGCGCGGCACCGGGCGGCTGTCCGGCATGGAGTTCATGCACGTGCACGCCCGGCGGATCATCAACGAGGTGCCGGCGGCGTCCCGGATGCCGTTCCGGTTCACCATCAACGCCTACCGCGGCTGCAGCCACGCCTGCACGTACTGCTTCGCCCGGCCCACCCACGAGTATCTGGGGCTGGACATCGGCGCCGACTTCGAGCGCCGGCTGGTGGTGAAGGTGAACGCGGTCGATCGGCTGCGGGCCGAGTTGCGCAGCCCGCGCTGGGCCGGCGGCCACATCGCGATGGGCACCAACACCGACCCGTACCAGCGCTGCGAGGGCAAGTACCGGCTGACCCGCGGGCTGATCGAGGCGCTCGGCGCGGCGGCCAACCCGTTCTCGATCCTGACCAAGTCCGCCCTGGTGCTGCGTGATCTGGACGTGCTGACCGTGGCCGCCAGCCGGGCCGAGGTACGGGTGAACCTGTCCATCGGCACGCTGGACGAGCAGGTCTGGCGGGCCACCGAGCCGGGCACGCCACACCCGCTGCGCCGGGTGGCCGCGGTCCGCCAGCTGAACGAGGCCGGCATCCGCACCGGCGTCCTGGTCGCGCCGGTGCTGCCTGGCGTCTCCGACTCGCCGGCCCAGTTGGAGGCGGTGGTGGCCGCCTGCGTCGAGGCCGGTGCCAGCTCGATCTCCGCGATCTACCTGCACCTGCGCCCGGGTGTGCGGGAACACTTCCTGGGCTGGCTGCGATCCCACGATCCCGCGCTGGCCGACGACTACCACCGCCGGTACCAGCGCGCCTACCTCCCCGACAGCGAGCAGAAGATGCTCACCATCCGGGTCCGCGCCCTGGTCGAGCGCGCCGGCGCCCGCTACCTCCCGCCGTCCGCGAGCCGGTCCGCATGACCGGCCCGTGGTCCGGCGGCCCGGCCCGCACGATCCTCAGCCGGGGACGACGAGGTCGGCGCGGTCGCGGCCGGCGCGGATCAGCGCGGCGTTGCGCTCGTCACTGCCGAGGGCCCAGTCGCGGGCCGCCGCCACGGTCTTGCCGAATTCGACGTGCCGGCGGATCAGCCGCTCGATCCGGGTCGGCTCGTCCGGTTCGAGGAACCAGACCTCGTCCAGCAGCGACCGCACCGGCGCCCACGGGCCGGTGTCCACCAGCAGGTAGTTGCCCTCGGTGACCACCAGCGGCACGTCCCGCGGCACCGGGATCGCCCCGGCGATCGGCTCCTCTATCTCACGCCGGAACGCCGGCGCGTAGACCACGTCCTCGGCCGGGTCGCGCAGCCGGCGCAGCAGCGCGACGTATCCGGCGGCGTCGAAGGTGTCCGCGGCGCCCTTGCGATCCCGCCGGCCGAGCCGGAGCAGTTCGACGTTGGCCAGGTGGAAGCCGTCCATTGGCGCGGCCACCGCGCCCGGCGCCAGCGCCCGCACCAGCCGGTCGGCCAGCCAGGACTTGCCCGCGCCCGGTGCCCCGGTCAGCCCGAGGATCCGCCGCTGTCCTGGCACGCACAGCCCCCGGGCCCGCCGGACAAGCTCGTCCGGCACCGCCTCGCCAGCACCACCCGCCGGCCCGCTCGTCATGCCGCCCCCGGCACCGAGCCAGCGTGACAGACGCCACCCGCCCTCCGGGCCCGGCCTGGGGCCCAGCCCGAGACCGAAGCCCAGCCTGGGGACGGGGACGGGGACGGGGACGGGGACGGAAAACTGTCAGACATCGCCGGCATTATCGCCCCGTCGAGTGAGCAGGTCCGACCAGGAGGCGAGATGACCAGGCACTTCACGATCGTGCCAGCGGGTGAGTTCAGGCTGGCCGAGTCCGGCCGGCTCGGCTTCGGCCAGCGGCTGGCGCCGATGTGGGACGGCGTCATGCGGCTCGCCTTCTGCGTCGACGGGTACCGGGAGCAGGTCGGCGTGGAGGTCCGGCAGGACGCGGCCGGCCGGGTGCGGTGCACCGTGCACGGCACGGCCGACCTGGCCGCGGTGCGCCGGCAGGTCGCCCGCTGCCTGTCGCTCGATCACGACGGCACCGGGTTCGGCGCGGTCGGCCAGCGGGATCCGGTGATCGGCCGGCTGCAGTCGGCGGCGCCCGGGCTGCGGCCGCCGCTGTTCTACTCGCCGTACGAGGCGGCGGTCTGGGCGGTGCTCGCCGCGCGGCGGACGGCCCGGCTGATGGCCGAGGTGCGGCGCCGGCTGAGCGAGGCGTACGGCACGACGTTCGAGCTGGCCGGCCTGCCGGTCGCCGCGCTGCCGACGCCGGCACAGTTGCTCACCGTGGCCGGGTTTCCCGGCCTCTCCCCGCAGAAGATCGACTGGCTGCACGGTATCGCCCGGGCCGCGCTGGCCGGGCGGCTCGACGCGGCCACCCTGCAGGCCATGGAGCCGGGCGCCGCGATGGCACAACTGCGCACGATCAAGGGCATCGGGCCGTTCTACAGCTCGCTGATCGTGATCCGTGGCACCGGCCTGGCCGACGTCCTCCCGGTCAATGAGCCGCGCCTGCTCGCCCTGGTCACCGACCTGTACGGGCTGCCCGGGGCGCCCACCGAGGCGGAGTTCCAGGCACTCGCGGAGCCGTGGCGGCCGTTCCGCACCTGGGCCGCCGTCCTGATCCGCGCCGCCGCCGACCGGCTGGACCCCGCCGACGCCGCCTAGCCCGACCCGCAGGGGCCCCGACCCACAGGCGCCCCGGCCCACGGGCCCCGACCCGCAGGGGCCCGACCCACAGCGGCCCGTGCCCACAGGCCCCGACCCACAGGCCCCGACCCACGGGCTTCGACCCACGGGCTCCGGCGGCCCTCGGACCTGCCGGCCCGACCCGCCGGGCCCGGACCCAGATCCCGGACCCGGACCCACCGGCCCCGGGCCAGCAGGCCCGGACCACAGGCCCAGGCCTGCAGGCCCGGGCCAGCAGGCGGCCCGGAGCGGCAGCAAGGCCGGGAACGAGCGGGAGGCTCATGCCAGCGGCCCGTATGTCTGCGTCAGTGGCCGATGTCCTGGGTGCCTGGCTCGACGAGAGCGCTCTCGTAGGCGAAGACGACGATCTGGGTGCGGTCCCGGAGGCCGAGTTTGGTGAGGATGCTGGAGACGTGTGACTTGACGGTGGCCGGGCCGATGTGGAGCTGTTGGGCGATCTCGGTGTTGGTGTCGCCGCGGGCGGCAGCGATGACGATGTCCCGTTCGCGGTCGGTGAGTCGGTGCAGGCGGTCGGCGACCGCGGTGTTGACGGTGGGGCGTTCGGCGAAGCGGCTGATCAGGCGGCGGGTGATCGAGGGGGCGATGAGCGCGCCGCCATCGGCGATGGTGCGGACGGCGCTGGCGAGCTGGTGCGGTGGGATGTCTTTCAGGACGAAGCCGCTGGCACCCGCACGTAGCGCTTGGTAGACGTATTCGTCGGGGTCGAAGGTGGTGAGGATCAGGATCCGGACCGGCCAGTCGGCGTCCCGCAGGATGCGTGCGGTTGCTTCGAGGCCGTCGAGTTCCGGCATCCGGATGTCCATCAGGATGACGTCTGGATGGTGCCGGTGGGCGGCCTCGATCGCTTCGATCCCGGTGCCGGCCTCAGCCACGACATCGATGTCGGGATGGGTCCGCAGGATCATGGTGAAGCCGCCGCGGACCAGCGCCTGGTCGTCGGCGACGACGACAGTGATACTCATGCCGGCTCCGCCCCGGTGGCTGTGCCGGGTGCAGCGGGCGCAGCGTGGTCGGCGTTCGGACCCGGCCCGAGACTCCGGGCGCGCTGTGACATTGATTCGCTCGCACGCTCGCTCATGCGGGATCTCCGGCCAGCGGGAAGCGGGCGAGGACCCGGAAACCGCCGTCGGGACGTGGGCCGGTTTCGAGGCTGCCGCCGAGCAGGCTCACCCGCTCTCGCATGCCGACGATCCCGTGGCCAGCCGGCTGTGGGCGGGGCGATCCCGGTTGGGCGTGGTCGACGACCTCGATGGTGATGTCCGCTCCGTCTTCGCGTAGGTGTACTTCGGTGCGGGTGCCGGATCCGCCGTGTTTCAGCACGTTGGTGAGCGCTTCCTGGATGATGCGGTAGGCCGACAGCTGCACCCGGGTGGGTAGCGGGCTCCGCAGGCTGTCGGTGACCTCGATGTCCAGCCCTGCTGTGCTGACCTGTGCGATGAGTTGGGGAAGGTCGGCGAGTCCGGGTTGGGGGCCGAGGCCGCCCCGTTCGGTCTCGGGGCGCAGCACGCCCAGCAGGTGCCGCAGCTCGTCCAGCGCCTGGCGGCCGGCCTGCTCGACCGCGGCCATCGCCTGGCGGGCGCCTTCCGGATCCACGGTCGCGACGGCCTGGGCCGCCCCGGCCTGCACCGTCATCATGCTCACCTGGTGGGCGACCACGTCGTGGAGTTCGCGGGCGATGTGGGTGCGCTCCTCGGCGACGATCCGGCGCGCCTCGGCCGCCTGCTGGCGCCGCCGCTGGACGGCGCGCTCCTCGCGTAGCCGCAGGCCCCGGCCGGTATACCAGACAACGAACATGACCACGGCGCCGAAGTCGGTCTCCGCCCACGGGGTGGACAGGACGATGCCGTCGATGATGAGCACAGCGATCGCCGCGGCCAGGGCGGCCAGACCCGCCCGGCTGGTTGCCGCGTACCGGCCCACGCTGTAGAGCGCGAACAGCGTGATCAGGCCCAGGTCGAAGTGGGCCGGCAGGACGAGCGCCCAGCCGGCGACGGCCAGGCCGAGGGTCGCGACCGGCGTCCGGCGACGCAGGTACATCCCGGCGGCACCGGCGGCGTAGACCACCAGGACGACCAGCGGGACGTCGGTGATCGACCGGACCACCAGCGAATCATCGGGGCCATCCGTCACGAACACCGTGGTCAGCAGCAGCACGGCCGCGAGCACCGCGTCGGCGGCCCGCGGCCAGCGCGCGAACGGGCGGAAGGTGCGGAACGACAGCGCCGGCCGGTTCATCATCCCTCCACCCAGACGTCACTGCCTCAGCCCGGTCGCTGAGATGTCGCGACCCAGACGGTAGGCCAGTGCACGCGGCGCCGTCATCCGCTGCACAGCGGGGCCCGCCTCCATCGCTGGGCGGAGGGCCGCGCACGGTCACCCCGCCCGGCGCCGGAGGGGCCGGCCCGTCTGGCGCCGGGAGACGGCGCCCGGTGGTGCCGCCGACGATGACGGCCATGAACTCCTTCACCCGGCGCCTCGGCGCGGCCAGCGCCCGCAGGCCGTGGATCACGATCGCCGCCTGGGCGGTCGGCGCCGCGATCCTCGTCGTGCTGGCCGGCACGGTCGGCGGCTCGTTCGCCGACGATTTCGTCGCCCCCGGCAGCCAGAGCGAGCGGGCGATGCAGCTGCTTGAGGAGCGGTTCCCGGACGCCGCCGGCGGTACCGCCCTGGCGGTGTTCGCCGCGCCGGACGGCCAGCGCCTGGAACAGCGCCGGCCCGCCATCGACGCCGCGGTCGCGCGGATCGCGGCCACCGGGCACGTCACCGCGGTGGCGAGCCCGTTCGCCGCGGGCACCGTCTCATCCGACGGTCGCGTCGGCTACGCCGAGATCGCCTTCGACGCGCCGGCGACGCGGCTCGGCCGGGGGCCCTTCGACGCGATCGACGGCGCGATGGAGCCGGCCCGGCGAGCGGGCGTGACGGCGGAACTCGGCGGCGACGCGGCGTACATCAACGCCGAGACCCCGACCTCGGGCGCGGAGGCCGCCGGGCTGCTGGCCGCGCTGATCGTGCTGCTCGTGGCTTTCGGGACGGTCGTGGCCGCTCTGGTCCCGATCGTGCTCGCGTTGCTCGTGGTCGCCGCCGGCTTCGGCGGCATCGCGCTGCTGGCCAACGCGATGGACGTCTCGGCCGCCGCGCCGACCATCGCCGCGATGATCGGACTCGGCGTCGGCATCGACTATGCCCTGTTCATCACGGCCCGCTACCGCGAGAACCGCGCGGCCGGCCAGGACAACACCACCGCGCTGGCCGACGCCATGGGTTCGGCCGGCACCGCCGTCCTGTACGCCGGCGGGACCATCATCGTGGCGATGGCCGCGCTCGCGCTGACCGGCCTGGGCTTTCTGGTCTCGATCGGGCTCAGCACCGCGCTGGTCGTGCTCGGCGCCGCCACCGCTGCCCTGACACTTCTTCCCGCCCTGCTCCGCCTGCTCGGTGACCGCATCGACCGTGGCCGGCTCCCACTGCGCCGGCGGCATGCGCCCAGCACCGCCTGGTGGAGTCTGGCCCACCACGTCTGCAGGAGGCCATGGCCCTACCTCCTCGCGGCCACGGCGCTCCTGCTCGCGCTGACCGCCCCGGCGCTGGGGATGCGGACCGGCTTCCCCGACGCCGGCGAAGACTCGGCGAGCACCAGCCACCGGCGCGCCTACGACCTGCTGGCCGACGGCTTCGGCCCGGGAGTCAACGGCCCGCTGCTGCTGGTCGTGGACCTGCGTAGCCCCGGCGCCGCTGCCGGCGACATCGCCGCGCTGTCCCAGCGGGTGGCCGACGACCCCGGCATCGCCTCGGTCGGCGAACCTCAGGCGTCCCCCGCCACGGACACGATCGTCCTGCGCCTGGTCGCCAGCACCGCACCTGCCGACGCCGCGACCTCCCGGACGCTCGACCGCATCCGCGGGCTGCTCCCCGCCAACGTCTACGTCTCCGGCCTGACCGCCATGACCGACGACCTCAGCCGGCATCTCGCGCACACCCTGCCGATCTTCATCGCCGCGATCCTCACCGCGTCATTCCTCCTGCTCATGCTGGTGTTCCGGTCCATCCTGGTGCCGCTCAAGGCAGTGCTGATGAACCTGTTGTCGATCGGCAGCGCCTACGGCGTGGTGGTTGTCGTGTTCCAGTGGGGATGGCTCAAGGGCCTGTTCGGCCTGGAGGAGACACTCGCCATCGCCTCCCCGCTACCGACCATCTTCTTCGCCGTGCTCTTCGGCCTCTCCATGGACTACGAGGTATTCCTGCTCTCCCGCATCCGCGACGCCTACCACACCAGCGGCGACAACGTCGACTCGATCGCCCGCGGCATCGCCGCCACCGGGCGCGTGATCACCTCGGCCGCGCTCATCATGACCGCCGTGTTCCTCGCCTTCGTCACCAACCCGTCGCCCTTCGTCCAGATGTTCGGCCTCGGTCTGGCCACCGCCGTGCTGCTCGACGCCACCGTCGTCCGCCTGGTCCTCGTCCCAGCCGTGATGACCTTGATCGGCCCGGCGAACTGGTGGCTGCCTGGCTGGCTGCACCGCCGCATGCCGCACCTGAGCCAGGTGTCACCGACGACCAGGCCGCCGGTGGCAGCCTCGACGCCGTGCGCTACGCCGTGACCTTCGGCGGACCCGTTACCGGGGAAGGCGGTGTGAACCCAGGGCGGCGGCGGGCCCGCGGCCCGCTGTCGTCACCCCGCTTGGATCGGTCGGCCAGACCGCCGGCGGCCTCCCCGCCCGCCGCTGGCGGCGACAACCGCCATGGACTGCTATCGGTGGTTACTGCCCGGTGCCGGACCCGCGTCGGCCTGCGGGCCCTGGCCCCGGACCAGCAGCCCCGCCAGTACCAGGTCCAGCATCCGGGCGGCCCGCGCCGGGCCGCCCGGCTCAGGGTCGATCCGCCACAGGAAGGAGATCAACAGCAGGAAGTCGTCGGGTTGGACGTCGGTGCGGAGCTGCCCGGCGGCGGCACCGGCGTCGAGCAGCCCCGCGATGGCCCCGATGATCAGCCCGTACGCCTCGGTCTCGGCGGTCTCCGTGGTCGCCGCGTGGATCACCTCCGCGACGCCGTACTTCAGCTGCCCGTACCGGGCCACCCGGTCCAGCCAGCGGCGGAGCGCCTCGACCGGCGGGTGTTCGGCCAGCAGCGCCGGCGCGAGCGCGGCGAGCTGATCGATCTCGTGCCGGTAGACCGCCAGCACCAGCGACTCCCGGGTCGGGAAGTGCCGGTAGAGGGTTCCCGGGCCGACCCCCGCACGTTTCGCGATCTCGTTGAGCGATGTGTCGCCGGCCGCTGCGAAGGAGTCGCGCGCGATCTCAAGGATCCGCCGCCGGTTCTCCCGGGCGTCGGAACGGACGGCCCGAACGGACTGACCTGCCACCGCTCCCCTTCCAGATCCTGGGTGTTGGTAAACGGAGATGTCTCCGTTAAAGTCTGGGATACGGAGACCTCTCCGCTTCAGAATCTCAGACCGCACCGGAGGAGAACAAGTGACCGAGCAGACTGTGCTGGTGACCGGGGGCACCGGCTACGTGGCGGGCTGGTGCATCGTCGACCTGCTGCGGCGCGGCTACCACGTCCGGACCACCGTCCGCGGTCCGAGCCGGACGCAGGCCGTCGTCGACGCGGTGTCGTCGGTGGTCGACCCCGGGGGCCGGCTATCAATCGCCGTCGCCGATCTCACCTCGGACACCGGATGGGATGCCGCCACGGCCGGCGCCGACTTCGTGCTGCACGTGGCGGCACCGCTGGGCGACAACACCGCCAGTGCCGACGAGCTCATCGGCCCCGCCCGGGACGGCACGCTGCGGGTGCTCCGCGCGGCCACGAACGCGGGCGTGCGGCGGGTCGTGCTGACCTCCGCGGCGAACGCGGCCAGCCCGTCGTCCTACCGCGACGACAGCGTGACCGACGAAACCCGGTGGACCGACCCCGACGACCCCACCCTCATCCCCTACCGCCGATCGAAGACGCTCGCGGAACGCGCGGCCTGGGACTTCATGGCCGGGTACGACGGCCCGACCACTCTCACGACCATCCTGCCCGGCGCCGTGTTCGGGCCCATCCTCGACCCGGACCACCTCGGATCCACCCGGATCGTCGCCCAGCTGCTGCGCGGGAGCATGCGCGGAACCCCCCGGATCGCGCTCGAGATCGTCGACGTGCGCGACCTCGCCGACATCCACATCCGCGCGATGACGTCGCCGGCAGCGGCCGGGCAGCGCTTCCTCGCCACCGGAGACCTGATGTGGATGCGGGAGATGGCACTCGCCCTGCGGTCCGGCCTCGGACCGGCCGCCGCGGGGGTCCCGACCCGAGACCTCCCGGACTTCGCGGTCCGGCTGGCGGCGAGGTTCCTCGACCCCAGCCTGCGGGCGATCACGCCGGCACTGGGCCGCCGCAACCGCCACACGAACGACAAGGCCCGAGACCTCCTGGGCTGGCGGCCACGCCCGGCGACGGAGACCATCGTCGACTGCGGACGCAGCCTCATCGCGGCGAACGCGGTCGCGGCCTGAGCCGCTGGCCCGCGGCGAGCCAACCGCGGGTCAACTCGCCCAGCCTCGGATCGGCCAGCCAGCGTCGCGGTCCGGCCGTCTCGCACCGGATCGCGGCGATCCGGGCCGCGAACCCCAGCGCCGCGGCCAACTCCGGCCAGGCGGTGGAGCGCACCGCACCGGCCCAGGCGAGGGCGCCGTGGAAGGCGTCGCCGGCGCCGAGCGTGTCGACCGCCTCGACGCCGGGAACCGACACCTCACCCGCCGTCAGCAGGCTGCCGGCCCGCGGGCCACCGCCAGATTCAGCCCGCGGGCCACCGCCGGGTTCGGCGTGGCCGGGCGGCGGGCCGGTGGGCGGGTGGTCGGGGGCTCGCCGCCACCAGCGGATCGGGTCGGGTCCGGCGGTGACCGCGACGGCCGGGACGCCGTACCGGTCGAGCAGGTCGGTGACCGGGCCGCCGGGTGGCCGGAAGTCGGCGCCGCAGGCGGCCAGGTCGACCAGGGGTAGCAGGGCGTCCAGGCCGGGCTTCCAGCTGCCGCCGTCCAGCAGCACCGGCCGGCCGGCGGCCCGGGCGGCCGTCGCGGCCGCGACGGCCAGCGCGAGATGGTGCCCGTCCACCAGCAGCACGGGGGCGGTCGCGGCCAGGCTGGCCAGGCCGGTCGGTGGGACGGCGACCACCCCGCCCGCGTTCACCGAGACCACCGACCGCGCTCCGCTGCCGGCCAGCACCCAGGCGCTGGAGACGGCCGGCGGCTCGGCCCGGTCCGGCGTCGCGTCCAGCACGGTGACCTGCCGGGACGCCAACTCCTCGGCCACCACGGCGGCCAGCGGGTGCCGCCCGAGCGCCGAGACCAGCACCACGTCGCCGGCCGGGACGCCGGTCATGCCCCGCAGCGCGGCGAACGTGACCGCCGCGTTGGCCGCCGGGCCGCCCGCGGCCAGTTCCTGCCCGGTCGCCTGCACCTTCCGGTCCGCCGTCGGTACCTCCGCCACCCGGTACACCAGGTCCAGCGTCGCCAACCCGACGAACAGCCCGGCCACCCCGCCGGCGGGGCCGGGCCAGGTGGCCCCCGGCCCGGCAGCGGCACCGGGCCCGGTCACCGGATGGTGGTGGTGATCTTCCGGCCTGCGGCGACGATGCGGGTCACCGGCGTCCGGTCGGCGATCTCGCCGAGGCGCTGCCGCTGGTCGGCAGCCAGGTCGCCGGTGAGGGTGATGGTCCGCTCGATGTGGCCGCCGGCGTCATCCGGCAGCAGGCGGGCGGCGACCTCGGCGCCGGCGAGCGGCCAGCCCTTGCGGTCGGCGTACATCCGCAGCGTGATCGCCGTGCAGGAGGCCAGCGCGGCCAGCAGCAGGCCGAGCGGGGTCGGGCCGGTATCGGTGCCGCCGGACGACTCGGGCTCGTCGGCGGCGAGCCGGTGCCGTCCGCTCTGGACAGTGACGGCGTAGCCGGTGGGACCTAGGGTCGCAGTTGCCACCAGCCGAGCCTAAACAGCAGGAGGAGCGCGTGCCCGACCAGCGGCCCGACCAGCGGTTCGCCGACGGCCCACAGTTTCCGGCCGACTTCACCTGGGGCGTCGCCACCGCGTCGTACCAGATCGAGGGCGCGGTCGCCGAGGACGGGCGCGGTCCGTCCATTTGGGACACGTTCGCGCACACCCCGGGGAAGGTCAGGAACGGTGACACCGGCGATGTGGCCTGTGATCATTACCACCGCTATCCCGAGGACGTCCGGCTGATGGCCGACCTCGGCGTCTCGGCGTACCGGTTCTCGATCGCCTGGCCACGGATCCAGCCGACCGGCCGCGGCCCGGCGAACCCGGCCGGGCTGGCCTTCTACGACCGGCTGGTGGACGAGCTGCTCGGCGCCGGCATCGCCCCGGTCACCACCCTCTACCACTGGGACCTGCCGCAGGCGCTGGAGGACGACGGCGGCTGGCTGAACCGGGACACCGCGTACCGGTTCGCCGAGTACGCCGGCATGGTCGGAACCGCGCTGAGCGACCGGGTTCGGATGTGGATAACGCTGAATGAGCCGTTCGTGTCCGCCGCGATCGGATACGGCCTGGGCGAGCACGCACCCGGCCGGCGGTTGCTGGCCGGCGCCTTCCCGGCCACCCACCACCTGCTGCTCGGGCACGGGCTCGCGGTGCCGGCGCTGCGGGCGACCGGCGACGTATCGGTCGGCATCACCGAGAACATGGCGCCGGTGCACCCGGCCACCGACGACCCGGCCGACGCCGACGCGGCCCGCCGGATGGACGGCCTGCACAACCGGGTCTACGGCGACCCGGTGCTGCTCGGCCGCTACCCCGACGACCTGGCCTGGATCTACGCCGGCACCGACCTGTCCGCGATCCGGGACGGCGATCTCGAAACCATCGCGGCCCCGCTGGACTTCATCGGCATCAACTACTACGCCCCCAACATGGTCCGGGCCGGCGGGGCGGACAGCCCGCTCGGGGTGGAGACGGTGCCCTGGCCGGACGCGCCGCGCACCGCCTTCGACTGGCCGGTGGTGCCGGACGGCTTCCACGAGCTGATGCTGCAACTGCGCGACCGGTACGGCGCCGCCCTGCCGCCGATCTACATCACCGAGAACGGCGCCGCCTACCAGGACACGCTCGGCCCGGACGGCGGGGTGTCCGATGTGGACCGGATCGGCTATCTCGACGGGCACCTGCGCGCGCTGCGCCGGGCGATAGCCGACGGGGTGGACGTCCGCGGCTACTTCTGCTGGTCGCTGCTGGACAACTTCGAATGGGCCGAGGGCTACTCGAAGCGGTTCGGCCTGGTGTACGTGGACTACCCGACGCAGCGGCGGATCCCGAAGCAGTCCTACGGCTGGTACCGCCAACTCATCGCCGACCAAGCGCGGGCAGTGTCCACTCAGGACACCTGATGACCTCCGGCCGGGTCGGGGGCACCAGCCCGGCGGCGCTGGCCGAGCCGGTCGATCCGGTCGGGCGGCGGTTCGTCGGCACCCTGGCGCTGGCCCTGTTCGGGATCTGGATGGCGTTCTTCACGCCGATCCAGCTGCTGCTGCCGCAGCAACTGGAGGACATCGACGCGGCCAGCAAGGTCACCAATCTGGGCTGGGTGACCGGGGCCGGCGCCGCGGTCGCGCTGCTGGCCAACCCACTGGCCGGCGCGCTGTCCGACCGCACCACGTCCCGGTTCGGCCGCCGGCATCCCTGGACGGCGGGCGGCACCGTGCTCGCCGCCGGGGCCCTGATCGTCGCATCGCGACAGTCCACAGTGCTCGGTGTGCTGCTCGGCTGGTGCGTGGCGCAGGCCTGCCTGAACGTCGCGTTCGCCACCCTCACCGCCGCCGTGCCGGACCACGTGCCGGTGCGGCAGCGCGGCGCGGTCTCGGCCTGGGTCGGCCTGCCGACGGTGCTGGGCGTGGTGGTCGGGGTCGGGCTGGTCACCGCGCTGACCGACAGCACCACTGCCGGCTACGCCATCGTCGCGGTCGCGATGCTCGCGGTGGTCGCGCCGTTCGTGCTGACCAGCGTCGATCACCCGCTGCCGGCGGCGGACCGTCCACAGTGGTCCTGGCCGGAGTTCGCCCGCGGGTTCTGGGTCAGCCCGCGCCGGCACCCGGACTTCGGCTGGGCCTGGCTGACCCGGTTCCTGGTCTCGCTCGGCAACGCGCTCGGCACCCTGTACCTGCTGTACTTCCTGCGGGACTCGGTGCACTACGAGCGGCGCTTCCCCGGCCACAAGGCCGAGGACGGCGTGCTGACCCTGCTGCTGGTGTACGCCGCCGCGCTGCTACTGACGATCATCGCCGGCGGCATCGCGTCCGACCGGGCCGGGCGGCGCAAGCCGTACGTGATCGGCGCGAGCATCGTGATGGCGGCCGGCGCCGGGCTGCTGGCGATCTGGCCGACCTGGCCGGTCGCGATCGTCGCGGCGGCGGTGCTCGGCGCCGGCTACGGCGTCTACCTCGCGGTCGACGCGGCGCTGATCACCCAGGTGCTGCCGGCCGCCCGGGACCGCGGCAAGGACCTCGGCGTGATCAACATCGCGAACTCCGCGCCGCAGGTGCTCGGCCCGGCGCTGGCCGCCCCGATCGTGGCGCACGCCGGCGGCTATCCGGTGCTGTTCCTGGCCGCCGGCCTGGTCACGCTGCTCGGTGCCGTCCTCGTCCTCCCGATCCGCTCGGTCCGCTGACCCCGGACGCAAGCCGTGCCCGTCCTCCCGATCCGCTGACCCGGACCCAAGCCCTGCTCGGCCTCCCGATCCGCTGACCCCGGACCCAAACCGTGCTGGTGAGCCGCTGACCCGCTGACCCGCTGACGCAAGCCGTGCTCGTGACCCGCTGATCCGCTGATCCCGGACCCAAGCCCGTCCTCATCCTCCCGATCCGCCCACCCCGGACCCGACCGGAACCGGCCGGCCCGGCCGGACCAGCCCGGCCCGGCCCGGCTATGCAGCCCGGTTCGGACCGGCCGGTTCCGACTGGCGGGACCGCGGGTCGGGAACCGATACTGCGGCGGTGCGAGCGCCGAAGAAGTCGCAGCCGCCCAGCACCGGGCCGGATACGTTCTGCCAGATCATCAGCGGCGAGCTCGCGGCGCCGACCGTGCACCGGGACGGCAGCACGATGTCGTTCCTGGACCACCGGCCGCTGTTCCCCGGGCACGTCCTGCTGGTGCCGCTGGAGCACGTGACCACGCTGGCCGAACTGCCGCCGGCCGAGGTGGACCACTTCTTCCGGGTCGCGCAACGGCTGGAGACCGCGGTCGAGCGGGCGACCGGCGCGGACGGCTCGCTGGTGCTGGTCAACAACCGGGTCAGCCAGTCGGTGCCGCACCTGCACCTGCACGTGATCCCGCGCCGGTTCCGGGACGGCCTGCGCTTCTGGCTCGGCCCGCGCCGCCCGTACGCCTCGCCGCAAGAGGCCGAGCGCACCGCCGCCGGGATCCGCGACGCGCTCGACCTGACCGACCTGACCCGGTCCGCCGGGCCGCCCACGGCCGCACCGGAGTAACCGGACCGGCCCGGGTCTCGTACTTTGGGCTGATCAGCAGCGGTCCGGGCTCCCGTACCGTGGCTGGGTGCACGCGCTTCTCCGCGCCACCTGGGGCGAGCCCCGCCCGGCCGACCCGCCGGCGCGGGTCTGGCGCGACTGGGTGATCGTCGCGGTGCTGCTGCCGGCGGTGGTGCTCGAGGGTGTGCTGCGGCCGGAGCTTCCGTGGCGGGCCGTCTCGCTGACCGTCACGGTCGCGCTGGTGCCCACGGTGCTGTGGCGCCGGACCAGCCCGCTGCTGATGGTCGCGATCGCCTTCATCGGCAGCGGCCCGGCCACCCTGTTCACCGGCGGCGACCCGGCGGACACGCACACGCTGGTGTTCCTGCTGTTGCTGCCGTACGCGTTGTTCCGGTGGGGGTCCGGGCGGGAGGCGGTGATCGGCCTCGCGATCATGTTCGGCAAGGTCTTCCTCTCGGTGCTCTCGGACGACTTCAGCCTCGGCGACGCGGTCGCCGGCGTCGCCGTCCTGTCCGCGGCGATGGCCCTGGGCGCGGCGGTCCGGTACCGGGCCGGGGCGCGGGCCCGGGAGCTCGATCAGGTCACCCTGCTCGAACGCGAACGGCTGGCCCGCGACCTGCACGACACCGTCGCGCACCACGTCTCGGCGATCGCGATCCGGGCCCAGGCGGGCCTCGCGACCGCCGGCACCCAACCGGACGCGGCGACCGACGCGCTGCGGGTGATCGAGGCCGAGGCGTCCCGCACGCTCGCCGAGATGCGCACCATGGTCCGGATGCTGCGCCGCAGCCAGCCGGCCGAGCTGGCGCCCAGCCCGCGGGTCACCGATCTGGAACAGCTCGCCGGCCGGGGCCGCGCCGGCCCGTCCGTCGACGTGCAGATCCTCGGCGACCTCGACGACCTCCCGCCGTCGGTCGGGGCCGCGATCTACCGGCTGGCCCAGGAGTCGGTCACCAACGCCCGCCGGCATGCCCGGCACGCCACCCGCATCGAGGTGCGCGTCGCCGCCGACGACGCGGTGGTGCGACTGCGGGTCAGCGACGACGGCGAGGCCAGCGCCGTCCGGCCGACGGCGGCCCCCGGCTACGGGCTGATCGGCATGATCGAGCGCGCGCACCTGCTCGGCGGCACCTGCGTGGCCGGCCCGGCGCCCGACCGCGGCTGGACCGTGACCGCTGTGCTGCCCCGGACCGGGTGGGCGACCTGAGCATCCGGGTGGTCGTCGCCGACGACCAGGAGATCGTCCGCACCGGGCTGCGGATGATCCTCGACGCCCAGCCGGGCATCGAGGTCGTCGGCGAGGCCGCCGATGGGCAGCGGGCCGTCGAGCTCGCCCACCGGCTGCGTCCGGACGTGTGCCTGCTCGACATCCGGATGCCCGGCATGGACGGTATCGAGGCCACCCGGCGCCTCGCCGGGCCGGGCGTCGAGGTGCCGTTCGCCGTCGTCGTGATCACCACCTTCGACCTGGACGAGTACGTCTACGCCGCCCTGCGCGCCGGTGCCCGGGGGTTCCTGCTCAAGGACGCCGGCCCGGCCCTGCTCGCCCAGGCCGTGCAGGCGGCCGCCGCCGGCGACGCGCTGATCGCCCCGAGCATCACCGCCCGGCTGCTCGAGGCCTTCGCCGGCTCCGGGCCGGCCGCGCCGGCGCAGCCGATCGAGGCGCTCACCGACCGGGAGGAGCAGATCCTCGCCACGGTGGCGCGCGGGCGGACCAACAGCGAGATCGCCGACGAGCTGTACATCACGCTGAGCACGGTCAAGACCCACATCGCCAGCCTGATGGCCAAGATCGGGGTCCGGAACCGGGTCGAGATCGCCATCTGGGCCTACGAGACCAACCGGGTCCGGAACCGGCGGTGACCGGTAGCCATCGGCCGAAAGTACGGCCCGGCGATCGGACGATCGGCTGGCCCGGCTCCGGCCCATCCACCGATGAGACGCGCCGCCCCGGCCGGCACGATCTGCTCATGACGATGCTGGCCCGCCGGCCTCCTCCGCTCCGCTCCGCGGCGCCCCAGACGGCACCTGCGATGCTCACTCCGGACGCCGGCTCATGACGATGCTGGCCCGCCGGCCTTCTCCGCTCCGCTCCGCGGCGCCCCAGACGGCACCTGCGATGCCCACTCCGGACGCCGGCTCATGACTGTGGTCGCCCCGACCCGGGGACAGTGGCGGCTGCCCACCGCGCTCATCGCGCTCGCGTTCGTCCCGGTGGTCGCCGGTGCGGCCCGCATCACCCAGCTGGCCGCCGGCGCGCAGACGGCGGACAACACGCGGTTCTTCGCGGCGCCGGTTCCCGTGGTGGTGCACATCATCAGCATCACCGTGTACAGCATCCTGGCGCCGTTCCAGTTCGCCGGCGGGTTCCGCCGGCGGCGGCCAGGCTGGCACCGCGCCGCCGGCCGGCTGCTCGTGCCGAGCGGGCTGGCCGTCGCGCTGTCCGGCCTGTGGATGACGTTCGGCTACGACATGCCGTACGACAGCGGTCTCCTCGCGGCGTTCCGGCTGGTGTTCGGCTCGGCCATGGCCGCCAGCATCGTGCTCGGCTTCGCCGCGGTCCGGCGCCGGGACATCGCCCGGCACCGGGCCTGGATGATCCGCGGCTACGCGATCGGCATGGGCGCGGGCACCCAGTTCTTCACCCACCTGCCGTGGATTCTGATCGTCGGGGTGCCGGTCGGTGACACCAAGGCGCTGCTCATGCTGGCCGGCTGGCTGATCAACGTGGCCGTGGCCGAGTGGGTCATCCGGACCCGGCTGCCCGCTCCGCGCCGGGCCGCCCCGGCCGGCCCGCTCGTCGCCAGCCCGGCCGACCGGTGACGGCCGCGGCGGCCGAGACGGCCGGGACGGCCCGGCCGACCGGTGACGGCCGGGCCGGCGAGGCTACGCGGTCAGCTCGGTGGGGACGGCGATCACGTCCACCATGGCGCCGTTGCGCAGCACGGTGACCGGCAGCGGGACGCCGATCGCCTCGGCGAACAGCAGCCGCTG
>Ga0307499_10000114_pt1 | contig 28681 bp, 26 predicted proteins | sample 13_S_MG_FD_201363 | JGI IMG/M metagenome (GOLD analysis project Ga0307499, IMG submission 201363) | Soil microbial communities from Populus trichocarpa stands in riparian zone in the Pacific Northwest, United States - 13_S | ecosystem: Environmental > Terrestrial > Soil > Riparian zone > Trees... | reverse complement strand
GGCTGTGTATATCTCGTCCGCCGACATGATGCCGCGGAACCTCGACCGCCGCGTCGAAATCCTCTGTCCGCTGCAAAATCCCACGGTACATCAGCAGGTTCTCGAACAGATCATGGTCGCGAATCTGAAGGATACCGAGCAGAGCTGGCAGTTGTTGCCGGACGGGTCTTCAACGCGTATGAAGGCCGCGAAAGGCGAAGAGCCATTCAACCTGCACAACTATTTCATGACGAATCCGAGTCTGTCTGGCCGTGGAAAGTCTCTCAAGGAATCTTCGCCGCGCCGGCTCACGCGCCGTAACGAGCGCCAGCAATCCTCATAACGGACCGCGGCCGTGAAGCGACCGCGCAAGCGCGCTTCCAGCGTCGCCGTCATCGACATCGGTTCGAACTCGGTTCGTCTCGTCGTTTATGAGACGATGGCGCGCAGCCTCGTCACCATCTTCAACGAGAAGGCATTGTGCGGGCTCGGCCGCGAGGTGCAGAGCACCGGCCTTCTCGCCGAGGACGCGGTTGCCAAGGCGCTGACGGCGCTGCGGCGCTTCCGTGCGTTGTGCAAAATCCAGCAGGTCGGGCGCGTCTTCGCCATCGCCACCGCCGCCTGCCGCGACGCCAAGAACGGCCCCGACTTCATCGCCAAGGCCGAACGCATCTGCGGCGCGGAGATTCAAATCCTCTCCGGACCGCGCGAAGCAAAACTTTCCGCGCTCGGCGTCGTCTCCGGTATCCACAATCCCGACGGTGTCGTCGGCGATCTCGGCGGCGGTTCGCTCGAACTGATCGACGTGCATGGCAGCCGCGTCAGCAGCGGCGTCACGCTGCCGCTCGGAAGCCTGGCGCTGCAGGACCTGTCGGACAAATCGCTGAAGCGCGCCGAACGCATCGTCAGCAGCGATCTGGCCAACGTGGCCCAGCTCAAGGCCGCCCAGGGCCGCACCTTCTACGCGGTCGGCGGCACCTGGCGCGCGCTGGCGCGCATCCACATCGTCCAGAGCGGCTATCCGCTGCGGGTGATGCACGGCTATGAGTTGCCGGCCGCCGACGCGCTCGATTTCGCGCGGCGCCTGCGCCGGCTGGCGGCAGCCAACATGCTCGCCGATATCGAAGTAGTCGCCGACGCGCGGCGCCCGCTGCTGACCTATGCCGCGCTGGTGCTTGAATACATCATCCGTGTCGGCCGCCCGAAGACGATCGTGTTCTCAACCTTCGGCGTCCGCGAAGGCCTGCTCTTCGAGATGCTGCCGCAACAAGAGCGCGCCAAGGACGGCTTCATCTGCGCGTCGCAGACCCTGAACAGGCTGCTGTCACGCTCGGCGCGCCATGCCGAGGAACTGGTCGCATGGACCGATCGGCTGGTGCGCGTCGTGAAGCTACGCGAGACCGCGGAAGACCGCCGCCTGCGCCACGCCGCCTGTCTGCTCTCCGATGTCGGCTGGCGCGTGCACCCCGACCACCGCGGCGAGGAAACGCTGAGCCTGATCACCAACGGCAATTTCGGCTCGATCAGCCATCAGGGCCGCGCCTTTGTCGCGCTGTCGGTGTTCTACCGCTACGCGGGCTTGAGCGAAGAAAACGAACCGCCGACGCGGATCCGCGAACTGGTGCCGCCGGCAATGGATGAACGCGCCCGGCTTCTCGGCGCCGCCTTCCGCGTCGCGCATCTGATTTCGGCGGCGCGCACCGGCGTGTTGCCCGCGACGCATTTCCGCAGCCGCGGCCGCAAGCTGATGCTGGTGTTCGAGCACCGCATGGTCGACCTCGTCGCCGACCGCGTCGGCAGTCGCTTCAAGCAACTGGCGCGGCTGGTCGGCCGCACCGGCTCGATCGTGCGAAACTGAATGATCGCCGCGGCCGGAGTGCAGCGAGCCGGGGCAGTTCTACTTTGCATGGGGTTGTTTTAGATATTTTGTGTCCCGGCCCTGCTCCGGCCTCGCATCCCGGTGTAGCGCTCTCCCGAACTCCGCCCCCTTCACCAACGCATAGATCGCTGGAATCACGATCAGCGTCAGCAGCGTTGACGAAACCATGCCGCCGATCATCGGCACGGCAATGCGCTGCATGATCTCCGAGCCGGTGCCGGTGCTCCACATGATCGGCAGCAGTCCGGCCATGATGGCGACTACCGTCATCATCTTCGGACGAACGCGCTCGACCGCGCCTTCCATGATGGCGTCGTAGAGGTCGTTGCGCGTCAGCACGCCGCCTTCCGCAGCCCTGCGCGCCCGCCGCTCGTCCAGCGCCTGGTCGAGGTAGATCAGCATCACCACGCCGGTCTCGGCGGCGACACCGGCCAGCGCGATGAAGCCAACCACGACGGCGACCGACAAATTGAAGCCGAGCCACCACATCAGCCAGAGCCCGCCGACCAGCGCGAACGGCAGCGACAGCATCACGATCAGCGTTTCCGTCAGTGAGCGGAAATTGAGATAGAGCAGCAGGAAGATGATCGCGAGCGTCACCGGCACCACGATCCTGAGGCGCGCCGCCGCCCGCTCCAGATACTCATACTGGCCGCTCCACATCAGATAGGCGCCGGGCGGAAACTGGATGCTGGCGTTCACGGCCTGCTTGGCATCGGCGACGTAACCGCCGATGTCGCGGTCCCTGATATCGACATAGACATAGGCCGCAAGCTGGCCGTTCTCGGTCCGGATCGAGGTCGGCCCGCGCGCCGGCGCGACTTTTGCCACCTCCCCCAGCGGCACCGCCCCGCCCGCGGGCATCGGCACCAGCACCTCGCGCGCGATCGAGATGGGATCGCTGCGCAGGTCACGGGGATAGCGCATGTTGACGCCAAAGCGCTGGCGCCCCTCGACCGTGGTCGTCACAGTCTGGCCGCCGAGCGCAGTCGCGATCACGTCCTGCACGTCCTGGATCATGATGCCGTACCGCGCCAGCGCCGCGCGGTCGGGCACGATGTCGAGGTAGTAGCCGCCAATGCCGCGCTCGGCATAGGCCGACGAAGTCCCCGGCACAGCCCGCAGCACCTGCTCGACCTGTTTTGCGAGCCGGTCGATCTCGACCAGATCGGTGCCGATCACCTTGACGCCGATCGGGGTGCGGATTCCTGTCGAGAGCATGTCGATGCGCGCCTTGATCGGCTGGGTCCAGGCGTTGGAGACGCCGGGAAACTGCAGCGCCTTGTCCATTTCGGCCGTGAGGCCCTCCAGCGTCAGCCCCGCCCGCCATTCGGCCTTCGGTTTCAGGTTGATGATGGTCTCGAACATCTCAGTCGGCGCCGGGTCCGTCGCGGTCGCCGCGCGGCCCGCCTTGCCGTACACCGACTCCACCTCGGGAAAGCTCCGGATGATCCGGTCCTGCATCTGCAGCAGCTCGGCCGCCTTGGTAACGGAAAGTCCCGGCAGCGTGGTCGGCATGTACAGCAGCGTGCCCTCGTTCAGATTGGGCATGAACTCGGTACCGAGCTGCCGGGCCGGCCACACGGTGACAGCAAGAATGCCGAGCGCGATCAGGATCACGAGGATTTTGGCGCGCATCACAGCCTTGATGACCGGCCGGTAGATCCAGATCAGGAAACGGTTGATCGGATTCCTGTGCTCCGGAATGATTTTGCCGCGCACGAACACCACCATCAGCGCCGGCACCAGCGTGACGGACAACACCGCCGCGGCCGCCATCGCAAACGTCTTGGTAAAGGCGAGCGGGCTGAACAGCCGCCCCTCCTGCGCCTCCAGCGTGAAGATCGGCATGAAGGATACGGTGATGATCAACAGGCTGAAGAACAGCGCCGGCCCGACCTGCGCTGCCGCCTCGATCAGGATCGTCACCCGCGACTGTCCCGGCTCCGCCCGTTCGAGATGCTTGTGGGCATTCTCGATCATCACGATCGCCGCATCCACCATCGCGCCGATCGCGATCGCGATGCCGCCGAGGCTCATGATGTTGGAGCCGAGCCCCAACAGCTTCATCGCGCCGAACGCCATCAGCACGCCGACCGGCAGCATCAATATGGCGACCAGCGCGCTGCGAACGTGCAGCAGGAACACGATGCACACCAATGCAACGATGATGCACTCCTCCAGCAACGTGTTCTTGAGCGTGTCGATGGCGGCGTTGATCAGGTTGGAGCGGTCATAGACCGGCACGATCTCGACCGATTTCGGCAGGCTGGACGCGATTTCCGCAAAGCGCTTCTTGACGTTTTGAATCACGTCGAGCGCGTTGACGCCAAAACGCTGCAGCACGATGCCGCTGGCGACCTCGCCCTCACCGTTGAGCTCGGTAATGCCGCGACGTTCGTCCGGCCCCAGTTCGACGCGCGCGATGTCCCTGAGCAGCACCGGCGTGCCGTTACTGGCCTTGAGCACGATATTGCCGAGGTCGTTGATCCCCCTCAGATAGCCCTTGCCGCGGATGACGTATTCGAACTCGGAGAGTTCGACGGTGCGGCCACCGACATCGGCATTGCTGGCGCGGATCGCGTCGCGCATCTTTGGCATGGTGATGCCGAGATCGCGCATCCGCTGTGGATCGAGAATTACGTTGTACTGCCGCACGAAGCCGCCGACGCTGGCGACCTCGGCGACGCCCTCCGCCTTGGCCAGCGCGAATTTCAGGTTCCAATCCTGAATCGCGCGGGTGTCGGAGAGGTTCAGCTCTTTCGACATGACCGCGTATTGGTAGACCCAACCGACGCCGGTGGCATCGGGACCCATGGTCGGCGTCACGCCGGCGGGCAGCCGCGAGGCCGCGCTGTTGAGAAATTCCAGCACGCGCGAGCGCGCCCAGTAGATGTCGGTGCCGTCCTCGAAGATGACGTAGACGAACGACACGCCGAAGAACGAGAAGCCGCGCACGACCTTCGAGCGCGGCACCGTGAGCATGGCCGTGGTCAGGGGATAGGTGACCTGGTCCTCGATCACCTGCGGCGCCTGCCCTGAATACTCCGTGTAGACGATCACCTGCGTGTCCGAGAGATCGGGAATGGCGTCGAGCGGCAGATGCACGAGCGCGTAGAGGCCTGCGGCGGCGGCAAAGGTGGTGCCGAAGAATACCAGCAGCAGATTGCGCGCCGACCAGGCAATGAGACGGGCGATCATGGCTGGGCTCCCTCGGCAAAGCCTTTCAGCGCTGCCTTCAGGTTGCTTTCGGCATCGATCAGGAAATTGGCTGATGTCACCACCGGATCGTCCTCGGCAATTCCTTCGCGAACCTCGACATAGCCCTCGCCGCGGTGGCCGAGCTTGACCTCGCGCGGCTCGAACCGCCCTTCTCCCTTGTCCACCAGCACGGCCTGCCGGCTGCCGCTGTCCAGCACCGCGCTTTCGGGAATGGCGAGCACGGATTCCGCGCTGCCGGTCTCGATCTCGGCATCGACATACATGTCGTGGATCAGCAACACCTCCGGATTGGGCAATTCGACGCGCACCCGCGCCGTTCGCGTCTCCTTGATGATCTGCGGATAGATCACGTTGATCTTTCCCGAAAACTCCCGCCCGGGAAAACTTCGCGCGCGCACCACAACACGCTGGCCCGCAGCCATCGCCCCCAGATCGCGCTCAGCGACGTCGATGACCGCCCACACCACCGAGTGATCGGCGATCCGGAACAGACTCTCGCCGGGCTGGGCGCGCATGCCTTCGGTGACGTTGCGTTCGAGGACGATGCCGTCGCGCGGCGACGTCCACTCGATCCCGATCGGGACGTTGCGGCCCTTCTCCATGGCCACGATGGCCGCTTCGGGCACGTCGAGATTCATCAGCCGCTGGCGCGAGCCCTTGCCATATTGCCCATCGCCGCCGGTGACCCTGGAACTGAGCGTAGAGATGTATTCGGCCGCCGCCGACGATATCGCCGGACTGTAGATTTCCATCAAAGGCTGCCCCTTGACCACGTGCGCGCCGGTGGTGACATCGGCAACCTTCTGGACATAGCTTTCGGAGCGCATTGCGATCACGGAGACGCGGCGCTCGTCGAGCTGAATGGTGCCGGGGGCGCGGACTGTCGTGCGGATCACGCGCATCGCGGCCGCCTCCGACTTGACGCCGGAGCGCTGGATCCGGCCCGGCGACAGTTTGACCGTCCCCTCGTCGCTGTCCTCGCCCTCATAGACGGGGATGTAGTCCATCCCCATCGAGTCCTTCTTGGGCGTGACTGAGACGTCCGACAGTCCCATTGGGTTGCGGTAATATTTGATCTTGCGTTCGGCGGGCGCCGCCGTCACGCCGGGCGCCGCATGCTGCTGGTTGCCCTCGGCAAGCGCGGCAAAGCTGGCCATGACAACGGCCGCGATCGCGCCCGCGACGGCGCGCCAAAATGGCATCCTCATTTCGAGATCCTCTACGTGCTGGTCGGCCGCTAAAGCGGCACAGGCGCGCGTCAGGCGCGCCGCGAGACGTCCGGCGTCAGGCCGGACGGACCAGCGATCGAGGAGGTTTTGGCGGCGGCAGCAGGCCGAGGCTTTCCGCTTCGGGGTCGCTCACGGGAAGCAGCATCCGAAGCGTCACCGCCTGGATTGCGGTGACACTGGCCGACAGCGGCGCGTGCAACGTCGTCGACACACAGAGCGCCATCAACGGGCATTGGTCGCAATCCACCGGCGCCGATTTTTCCGGGCAGCATGGCATGTCGTCGGACATGGAAGCTGCCTCGTCGGCCATGGAGGCCATGGCCATCGAGGCCATCGAATCCACATTCGCCCGCGCCGCGAGCGGGGCAAATACGAGGCCTGCGATCAGAAGGACCGCCAGCAGCCGGCAAAGGTGGATCGAGCGTTTCACGGAACGGTTTTCGCATGATCCGGCCCGTGATGGGAAGCCAGGTTCCATCACGAAAGCGCGGGTTTCGCTTACATAATCCAATTGGGACCCACCCCATTGCGTTGGATCAATCTGATCCAGGCCACCGGAATATTGCCGAAACCCCAAACATTTTTGCGCGCCACGGATTAAAATGATGGCCCGCCGCGTCTGCGACCGGCCCTCAGCCAAGGAGCCCACCATGCACGCCCGCGAAATGATCGGCACCCACCCGGCCGTCCAGGGTCAGGTCAACGACTCCCTGATCCGCTGCATCGAAGAATGTTATTCCTGCGCCCAGACCTGCACTTCCTGCGCCGACGCCTGCCTGTCGGAGCGCATGGTGCAGGAACTGACCCAGTGCATCCGCCTGGATCTCGATTGCGCCGACATCTGCAACATCACCGGCCGCATCTTGACCCGCCGGACCGGCTTCGACGACGAAGTGATGCGCCGCATGCTCAGCGTCTGCGCCGCCGCCTGCCGGCTGTGCGCCGAGGAGTGCCAGACGCACGCATTGATGCATGAACATTGCCGCATCTGCGCCGAAAGCTGCCGCCGCTGCATGGAGGCCTGCCAGGAATTGTCACGCGGCATGGCGCATTAGCGCGCGATGGCGTCTCCCGATCTCAACCCTCGCGGCGAAACACGCTGAATTGGAAAACCTGGTGCGAGCCCCAGGGCGTGGCGTGTTCGTGCCGTTGGGTGTGAACCGGCCGAAACCCGGCACCGAGCGTCTGCGCCAGGCTCGCGGCGTCGTAACGCGCGACTGGCAGGCCGCTGCATTTTTCAGGGCCGTCCAGCGCGAAAGTCGCGATGATCGCGTGTCCTCCGGCTTTCAAGCCGCGCGTGAGGCGCTCGACATAGGCGGCGCGATCCTTCTCATCGGTGAGAAAGTGGAACGCCGCCCGGTCGTGCCAGATGTCGTATCGCTTCACCGGCTCCCAGATCGTGGCATCTGCCACCAGCCAGTGAACTCGGTCGGCACGCGCTCCAAGGCGAGCCTTGGCCGTTTCCAATGCCGCGCTTGATAGATCGAGCACAGTGACATCCGCAAACCCCTGATCGACGAGATGGTCGACCAGCCGCGACGCGCCGCCGCCGATGTCGATGATGGCCGAATTTCTGACCGCGCCGGCCTGCACGATCAATTCGAGCGAAGGCGCCGGGCTTTGCTGAAACCAGCTGACCTCGTTCTCACCCTTCGTGGTGTAGACGTTCTCCCAATGAGCCTGGCGACCGGCATCTCCCATGAAACACCTCCCTGCCCCATACATGGTCGTCACTCGCGCCCGCGACAACGACCATGCCGTCGGCGTTCGTTCCCGGCTCTGGTTTGCGAGACGGCGGCAGGGGCCAGCGATAATGCATAACCAGCGGTGTATGGCAGCGGCCGTGGCCTCCAGACTCATTGTGCCACGCCGTTGCCAGGTTGCGCCATAACCTACTGGCCCTTTGAGCCAATGATGCCTACGAGAAGGATCATCACGCCGCCCAACATTTTCCCGCTTGACTAATCCATAGCTCAACAGCTATGCGTTAAATCATAACCCATAGGTTATCGATCCCAAATGCCGAACGCCCATGACGTGCTCTTCAAAACCCTTGCCGATCCGACCCGCCGGGCGATCTTCGAGCGGCTGTGCCGCCAGGGAGAACAGACGGTGGGGGCCCTGACGGCGCAGGCCGGGATCTCGCAGCCGGCCGTCTCAAAACATCTCGGCGTTCTCAAGCATGCCGGGCTGGTGCGCGACCGCCACGAAGGCCGACAGACGCACTATAGCGCGCAACTCGGCGCCCTGGCGCCGCTGATCGACTGGACCAGCGAGATGGCCGGGTTCTGGCAGAGGAAATTCGACGACCTCGAGGATCTGCTCAAACGGATGGACCAATGACCAATACAGCGACCGAAACACGCGCCGTCGTCGTCGAACGCGAGATGCCGCATCCGCCGGAAAAACTCTGGCGCGCGCTCACGCAACCGCATTTGATGGAGGAATGGCTGATGAAGAACGACTTCAAGCCAGTCGTGGGTCACCATTTCAATCTTCGCGGCGACTGGGGCGGCGTGCTGGACTGCGAGGTACTCGCCATCGAGCCGAACAAGGCGCTGTCCTATACCTGGAATTTCAAGCACGCGGATGCGGCCTTCGATCTGCAGAGCGTGGTGACGTTTACGCTCACGCCAACGCGTAGCGGCACGCTGCTGCGCATGGAGCAGTCGGGCTTCCGGCCGGATCAGAAGCAGGCTTTTGGCGGCGCCAAGGTCGGATGGCAGCAGTTCTTCGGGAAGCTGGCGGAGGTTTTGGCGCGGGCGGATTGAAATCTGCCGTGTCGCGCTTCCTAGTTTCGAATCAAAGGAGGATTCATGAACTGGAATACGTCTATTCGGAAAATACACCGCTGGCTGTCGATCGCCTTTACCGCGACCGTCATCGCCAACTTCGTCGCCATGGGATTGGGAGAACCTCCGGCCCTGGTCGTCTACTCGCCACTGCCCCCGCTGTTTTTGCTCCTGTTCACCGGTCTGTACCTGTTCGTGCTGCCGTATGCCGCCAAGTTGCGTGGGGAGCGAGGCACCGCCGGATAGGAGCGAACCGCAATGGCCAAGAGGAAGTCGGCGAAGGTCGCAAAGAAAGCCGCCGCGACGCGTGGCGATGCGAAGCCGCCCCTCCTCTCAGGCGGCAATCCCCAGATTGCGAAGGGAGACGGCGACGCGCCCGTGCAGGCCTATATCGCGGCCATGCCGGGCTGGAAACGCGACATCGGGCGGCAGGTCGACGCGCTCATCGTGCGCACCGTCCCCGGCGTGCGCAAGGCCGTGAAATGGAATTCGCCGTTTTATGGTGTTGAGGATCGGGGTGGTTGGTTCCTCAGCTTTCACTGCTTTACGAAATACGTCAAAGTGACATTCTTCCGCGGCAGATCGCTGCGCCCTGTCCCTTCAGGCGAGTCCAAGCACAATGAAGTGCGCTATCTCGACATCCATGAGGGTGAGCTTGACGAAGCGCAGTTCGTTGCCTGGGTGAAGCAGGCGAGCCAATTGCCCGGCGAACGATTGTGAGTGATGCATGAGCAATGACTGGGACTTTTACTCCCTCCGCGTCGACGGTGAACCGGCGTCGATCTTTGTCGACTTGGGAATAAGCAAGGATGCTCCCGTCAGTAGTCATACGACGATGGGTTACCTCCGCGTTCTGATGCTCCGCCCACGAGAGGACGGCCTCTCCAGCCGGGATGAATTCGACGATCTCATTGCGTTGGAAGACCACGTAACGGCAAAGGTCATCGAGAATGGAGCGGCGGTCTTCGTTGGTCGAAACACGTCCAGCGGAAACAGGGATTTCTATTTCTATGTTGCCGATCCCACAAATTTCGAGAAGACGGCCAAAGCCGCGATGCGCGAGTTTCCTGCCTACAAGTACGAAACGGGCACGCGCGCGGATCAGGAGTGGCGAACGTATTTCGACTTTTTGTATCCATCAGAAATTGACTTTCAGCGCATCATGAACCGCCGTGTCCGTCAGCAACTGGAAAAGAACGGCGACAACGCGAGCAACGAGCGCAAGATCGATCACCTTGCCTTGCTCCCGAACCCGAAGGCGCAAGCTGCGTTTACAGATTACGTTCAGGGCGAGGGTTACACCGTCGAGAGTGCCCCCGACGAGCCGAACGCCGATGGTCAATTCTGCGTCGAGTTCTACAGAGTAGATCAGCCCGCGCGCATCGACGAGATTGCCGTTCCGTTGTTTCAGAAGGCCGCTGAGCTGGCGGGCGAATACGACGGCTGGGGCTGCGAAGTATCGCCATGAATGTCGGCGAAGGTCGCGGAAAGTTATCGGCAACAACCATGAAGAATACAACCATGAAGATAAAGAACGGCAGCATGAGCGACGCAAAAGGCGGCAGCTCTCCTTCTCAGCACATCGATGCGAGGATCAAGGAGCTCGGCGATTGGCGCGGCGAGACGCTCGCGCGCATCAGAAGCATCATCAAACAGGCCGTCCCCGACGTGGTCGAGGAGTGGAAGTGGCGCGGCGTTCCGGTGTGGGAGCACGACGGCATCATCTGCACCGGCGAGACCTATAAGGCGGTCGTGAAGATGACCTTTGCCAGGGGCGCCGCGCTGGACGACCCGACAGACCTCTTCAACTCAAGCCTCGAAGGCAACACAAGGCGCGCCATCGATTTCTATCAGGGCGACAAGATCGATGAAAAGGCGTTGAAGGCGCTCATTCGCGAGGCCGCGGCATTGAACGCTTCGGCGCGCGCTGCCCGGAAGAAACCGAAGAGCGCCTGAGGAGACGACGGCGCTTCCCCGCTCACTCGCCGGTAATGCCGAGCGCCCGCACGAGTTCACCCCGCGCCTGATAGTCGACCTCGATCTGGCGCCTGAAATCATCGGGCGTACCGCCGACGGCGACCATACCCTGCTTGTCCAGCCAGGCGCGCATCGAATCCGTGGCGAGCACCTGGTTCACCTCCTTGTTCAAGGCAGCGATCACTGGCGTGGGCGTGTTCCTTTGGAGCATGAAGCCGATATAGCTGATGATCTTGAACTGCGGAAAAGTCTCGCTGATGGCAGGCACGTTGGGCAGCAACGGGAATCGCTTTTCCGATGTCACGCCGAGCACCTTGATCCTGCCCGCCGTCGCCAGCGGCTCCACCGCCGTCGGTGCGCCGAACAGCAGCGGTATCTGCCCGCCGAGCAGATCGTTCACCGAGGCCGCCGTTCCCTTGTAGGGAACGTGGGTCATGGTGAAGCCGCCGTACTTCTGCAGCATTTCGCCGGCGAGGCGGTGCGGCGTGGAGCTGCCCGAGGTGCCGAAACTCAAATTTTGCGTCTTCTGCCTGCCCAGCGCGACCAGTTCGGCCACCGAGTTCGCCGGCACATTGTTGGCTGCGGCCAGCAGCAGCGGCGACCACGAGACGTTGATGACGGGCTCCATGGTCTTCGAAAGGTCGAAGTGATTGCTGGAGGCGAGGTGCGGATCGATCGCGACCATCGCGTCCGTCACCAGGAGAACGGTGTATCCGTCCGGCTCGGCGCGCGCGGCCGCCTGGGCCGCGATCATACCGTTGGCCCCCGTCTTGTTCTCGATGACGACGGAAATTTTGAGGTTTTCGCCGAGTTGCTTGCCGATGATCCGGGCGAGAGCGTCGGCCTGCCCTCCCGCGGAATAGCCCACCAGGATCGTGATCGATCGCGATGGATAGGGTTGCGCCTTGGCAGGTAGCGCGATCGCGCTGAGTGCCAGTGCCGCGGTGGCCGCACCGAGGATAACAGCTTTCACTCGAACCAGTTTGCCAGAAATCATGTGCTGTCTCCGCTTTGCGAAATGAAACGGCCGGCGGAGCAGGCGCACCGGCACGCCAAGGCAGCCTTAGTCAGGTGTTTGCGATCCGGCCGACCGGATCGCATGCCAGATGCGGGAAGACGTTGCAGGCATGTCGAGATGACGCACGCCGAGCGGTGCCAGCGCGTTCATCACGGCGTTCATGATGGTGGCGGGTGCGGCGATGGCGCCGGCCTGACCGCTTCCCTTCACGCCGAGCCGGTTGGCGCGGCTTGGAAAATCGCCCGTCAGACTGCCCTCGAAGGCCGGAAGATCGTCCGCGCGCGGCAGTGCATAATCCATCAGCGAGCCCGATAGGATCTGGCCGGTCTCGGCATCGAACAGCGCGTGCTCGAACAACGCCTGCCCGATCCCCTGCGCCACGCCGCCATGGACCTGCCCCAGCGTCTGGCGCGGATCCAGCAGGCGACCGTAGTCGTCGAAGATCACGTAGCGGTCGAGCCTGACCTTGCCGGTCTCGGGATCGATCTCGACTTCGGCGACATGGCAGCCGTTGGGAAAAGTGTAGCGGTCACACAGATGCGTTGCCCTGTGTGCCAAACTAGGCGCGACGTCGTCGCCGGGCGTCTGGTAGGAGGCGCGCGCAACTTCCTCGAGGCTGATCTCCTGCCCGGTCGCGGCCACACGCAACATCCCCGCCTCGTAGCGAACCGCATCGACGCCGGCCTGCAGCAGCCGGGCGGCCAGCCGCCGCGCATTCTCGATCACGCCTTCGGCCGCCATCAGCAGCGCGGTGCCGCCCTGATGCATCGAGCGCGCCCCGCCATGCCCGCCGCCGGAGTCGAGATCATCGGTATCGCCCTGCCGAAACCGGAAGCGCTCCGCCGGCAGGCCGAATGCATCGGCTGCGATCTGCGCGAACGTGGTCTCGTGGCCCTGGCCGTTGGAATGCGTGCCGACCATCAGGTCGATCCGGCCGTCGTCGCCGACCCGCACCTCCGCCACCTCATTGGGCTGGCCGCGCGACGTCTCCAGAAAGCAGGCATAGCCCAGGCCCCGCAGCCTGCCCCGTTTGCGGGAGCTCCGCCGGCGTGCATCGAAGCCTGCGGCGGCCTTGACTGCGTGATCGATCGCGTGGCCAAAGCTGCCTTGCTCGACCGTAAGCCCCATCGCGCTCGGATGGGGAAACCGGCGAAAGATGTTCTTGCGGCGCAGCTTGAGCGCATCCATGCCGAGTTGGCCGGCTGCGATGTCGATGCAGCGCTCGATCAGGTAATTCGCCTCGGGTTTGCCGGCGCCGCGATAGGCGTCGACCGGCGTCGTGTTGGTGAATACGCCGCTGGCCTGGAAGGCGATCAGCGGGATGTCGTAGACGCCGCCCATCGCGCTCGCCATCGCCATGGTCGGGACCGCTGGCCCCACCGTCGAGACGTAGGCGCCGAGATTGGCGAGGACTTTGGTGTCGAGCGCGAGGAAGCGGCCGTCTCGATCCAGCGCGAGGCGCGCGCGAATCAGGCTGTCGCGACCATGGACCGAACCTGTAAAATCTTCGCTGCGATCCCCGATCCACGCAACCGCACGGCCGAGGCGGCGCGCCGCCCACAGCACAAGCACCCACTCGGGATAGAGCACGTTCTTCATGCCGAAACCGCCGCCGACGTCGGGAATGCTGACGCGAAGCTTTTCCCTGCCGATGCGAAAGACACCGTCGGCCAGCAGGTCGCGGATCGCGTGTGCGCCGGCGGCCGAGGCGGTCAGATGCAGACGTCCGGTCGAAGCATCGAACTCGCCCAGCGCACCGCGTGTCTCCATCGGTGCGGCGACGACGCGGTTATTGACGAGTTCGCATTCCACGACATGGGCGGCGTCGCGGATCGCAGCTTCCACCGGGCCGATCTCGCCGCGGTTGAATTGGAACGCGATATTGCCCCGCGCCTCCGGCCAGATTGCCAGGGCGTCCGGCAGAACAGCGTCCGCGATCGCGACCACCGGCGGCAGCGGCGCATAGTCGACGATGACGGCCTCGGCGGCATCGCGCGCGGCCTCCGTGCTTTCCGCGACCACGAAAGCGACCGGCTCGCCGACATAACGAACGATGTCGCGCGCCACAGCGTAACAGGGCGGCACCACGAGCGGCGTTGTCATCGGAATAGCGGTCACCGCGCACGGCAGTGGGCCGAGATTATCGGCCGCCAATTCGGCTCCCGTGAGCACGGCCGCGACGCCGGGCATTTTGCGCGCCGCATCGACGCTGATCGCGGTGATGCGCGCATGTGCATGCGGCGAGCGAACGACAACGCCATGCAGCGCGTTTGGCGCGGCAAGATCGGCGATGTAACGCCCGCGTCCCCTTACGAAGCGCTCGTCTTCGAGCCGGTTGACGCTGCGCCCCAGGAACGGTTCGGTCATGGAAAGCTGTATGGAACCCCGGAGCGGCAAAATCAATCGGCAGCCTCGTCGGCACGCCGCCGGCCACTCGACGATCAGCGCCGGGTGAGCTGCAATTCCATCAGGGCAAGTCTTTGCAGGACAGCAGGATCGCGCTCACCGCTATGGGCCCCGCGCAGGATCGCTTCGGCAAGGGCTTGAACGTGGCTGGAATGGACCGGCTCGGGAAGCGAAGCCACCGCTGCATCAAGTGCTACTTCCATCACCGAGATCACCTCGGGCGGGAAAGACGCGTTGGAAAAATCCTTCATGATAATCGCGACCAAAAAGAGCAGCTGCCAATATACTCTGGCAGCGGGGATGCAATCGGCAGCCGCTTCTGAGTTTGATGTGTCTATCCCTGGGACACACCCTGCATAATTTTCCCAGCACAGAATCGTTCCGGTACTTTGAACAAAACTTCGTTCATCGGCCCGGTACCCGATCCCGCCTCACCTCACGCGCCCTAGAGGGACGGATCCTGGTGAAGATAGCGGTCGTCAAACTGCGCCAGTTCCGCAAGCTTCGCCTCGTCGAGCACCGTCACCCGCCCCCTGCTGATATCGACGATCCCATCGTCGCGCAGTTGCCTGATGATGCGGTTGGCATGCACCGGCGTGATGCCGAGCGCTTCGCTGATCTGCTCCTGGGTGAGCGGCATTTCGAACGTGTCACCCGCTTCTCGGCCGGTGACGGCAAGCCGCCTGCGAAGTTCGACAACGGTGTGGGCCAGCCGGTTCACCGCCGGCCGCTGACCGACGTTGACGATCCACTCCCGGAATATCGCGGAATCGATCAGCGTGTCGCGCCAGAGTACTTCGGCAATGTTCGGGTTTGCCCGCGTCAGGGCGCGTAGCGATGTGTGGGTGATAAAGCCGAGCGTGGACGGCGCCACCGCGATGAGATCGTGGTCCATCCTGTGCAGATGCAGGCTCTGGAGGTCGGGAATTTCCCCGGGAATATGGATCGACAGAATTTGCCGCTGGCCGGTGACGGTCGTTTTGGCGCGAACGCAAAATCCTTCGATGACAAGAACGCATTCTGTCGGCCGGCTGCCATCGGATACGACCGTCCGGCCGGCCTCCCAATGGCGAACATTGATCGGAAGCGCGCGGATGGCGGCGATGTCCGCGTCATCCAACCCTGAGACGGTATTGAGCCGCCGCAACAGGGCCGCCAAAACCATCTCCCGGTCCAAGCCCGCATCTCCTCTAGCTGCGCTGTATGTGACCTGAAGGAAACGGCGTCGACCGATGCCGGTTCCCAACAAAGGTTAAGGAGGCGCCCCGCCCGACATGCAAGGATCATTGCCAACGAGGAGATCTGCCATGAAGAAAAAGCGCAATCGCAGCCGCCCGCCGCAACCGCTTCAGGAGCGGCTCAAGCAAATTGCACTTGGCGCCCGCGAAAAGGCCGCCGGCCTGCCGCCCGGGCATGAACGCGATCGTCTGCTGGAGACGGCGGTCTCAACCGAGTCCGCAGCCGCGATCGACCGCTGGTTGTCGTCACCCGGTTTGCAGAGCCCCAAATAGCTTCTTCCCCACGCTCGCGGCGCCATCCGGCGCCGCGGGCGACTGTCTTCGCTGCGGGGCTGAGGTCCCTACGCCGTCGCGGAGTGCTCGGCACCCTGCATCTTGCGCCTGCGCCAGATCGATCCGGCGACGAGCACAACGATGATGCCAAGAATTCCAAGGATCACCTCGCCGCCATGCCCGCCATTGGCGAACTGCGGTGCCATGCCGAGCGATTTGAGGAGTCCATCGAGGCCTGTACCGACCGGACCGTTGAAGAATGCGTGCAACCCCGGCTGTATCGCAGGGTCCGTCGCCATCACCTCGCCGGCGATCCAGCCGAGCAGGCCCGCGCCGGCCCACACCAGCGCCGGAAGACGCGTCAGCAACGCCATGATCAGCGCGGCGCCGGCAACGATTAGCGGAACGCTGATAGCAAGGCCGAGGACAAGCAAGGGAATGCTGCCATTGGCCGCCGCAGCGACCGCGATGACGTTGTCGAGGCTCATGACGATGTCGGCGATCGCCACGATCTGCACCGCCGCCCATAGATGCGCAGCAGCGTGCACGTCGCCCTCGTCCTCGTCTTCCGGCACCAGCAGTTTTGCCGCGATCACGAGCAGCGCCAATCCGCCGACCAGCTTGAGGTACGGCAGGTTCATCAGCGTCACCACGATGCCGGTGAAGATGATGCGCAGGAAAACGGCAACGCCGGCGCCGAGCACCATACCCCAGAACCGCTGCCGCGGCGGCAGGCCGCGGCACGCCATCGCGATGACAAGCGCGTTGTCACCCGACAGCAGGATGTTGATCCACATGATCTTGCCGAGCGCAACCCAGAAGGCCGGTTGCTGCATCTCGGCCTGGAACTGGGTGAAGAACCCCGAGATCGTCGCAGGATCGAAGATTTGCCACAGCCAGTTCACAGCGTTTTTCCCCCCGGCTTCTTCAGCCGTTGCGCGCGGCTATCATTTGCCGCTGTCCAATCGATTTAGCCGACGATTTCGTTGCCGGAAAAGAACTGCGCGATTTCGATCGCGGCGGTCTCCGGGGCGTCCGAACCATGCACCGAGTTCTCGCCGATAGACTTCGCGTGGACCTTGCGGATCGTACCGTCCGCCGCCTTCGACGGATCGGTCGCACCCATCACGTCGCGATACTTCAGTACGGCGCCCTCGCCTTCCAGCACCTGCACCACGACCGGACCCGAGGTCATGAAGTCGACCAGTTCACCGAAGAACGGACGCGCCTTGTGAACGGCATAGAAGGTTTCCGCCTGCTCCCGGGTCATGCGAATGCGCTTCTGGGCCACGACACGCAGCCCGGCCTTCTCGATCAGCGCGTTGACGGCGCCGGTCAGATTGCGCTCGGTCGCGTCCGGTTTGATGATCGAGAAAGTGCGTTCAATCGCCATTGTTTACGTCCTTACAAAACGCTGATCGGAGAGTTGCGGGGCTTATATCGGCGCCACCTTGCGACGGCAAGCGACCGTGTGACGCGCCTGCCACCCCTTTTTGGCGTGTTTTGGTGCCGCGGACGCGCCACGGGGCGAAGATTACAGCAATTTCACGGAAGTGAACCCAGTCTGAAGCCGCCGTGCCGCCGGCATTCAGCTTCGCGACCGTAGACTTACGGACGATCGAACGCAGGGCACGCGCATCCGCCGGCCTAAGGCGTCACGGGACCCGATCTCACTGATGGTGCCAACTGGCGCCGAAACTTTGAGGAGATGATCATGTTACGCAAACTCTCGCTCGTTGCAGTGGCCGCGGCTTCGTTGGGTGCGGCTGCGCTGGCGCCGACATCAGCCTCGGCCTGGGGTGGCGGCTGGCACCATGGCGGCTGGCATCATCATCACGGCTGGGGTGGCCCCCGCGTCTTCATCGGCGGCCCGGCCTATTACGGCGGCGGATATGGCGGCTGCTACGCCCGGCGCCTGGTTCCCACCCCCTGGGGTCCGCGCTGGCGGCTGGTGAACCGCTGCTACTAACCTGATTTGAACTTCCCCCAGACTGATGCCCCGGCCGTCGCGCCGGGGCTTTTTTGTGCGCTTGGAACCGGATTTTTCAAACCGTGATTCGACCAGTTTTTCGACTACTTGCAGGCGAAGGCATGTCGTCTTGCACGGAAACCAATTGGGCCGCTGTGACTTGATCCAGCAACCATATCACTCGAGCCTTGCGAATGCTGCGAGGTGGAACTCGTAGAGACGCCCATGGAAGCCCGAATCAACGACGATTTCGAACAGATCGACCACAAGACCTGCGTGTCGATCTGCGACGCCATCGGCGAACGGCTGCAGCAGAGCCTGTGCGCCGAGAACGACCTCTCGCCGCAGTTGCGCGAACTCATCGACGAACTGCGCCGTCGCGACAACGAAGTGCATTGAGAGCCGCCGGATCGCTGATTTTACCGACAAATGGGTTGCGTTTGGCGCCGGGTCCGGTGACAAGGCCGCATGCTTTCCATCACGGATATTTCGGTCCGCATTGCCGGGCGGCTCCTGATCGACGACAGTACGGTGCAGATCGTGCCCGGCGCGCGCGTCGGCTTCGTCGGCCGCAACGGCGTCGGCAAATCGACGCTTTTTCATGCAATCCGCGGCGACCTGCCCATCGAATCCGGCAGCATCACTTTGCCGCCGCGTTGGCGCATCGGCAGCCTGGCGCAGGAAGCGCCCGATGGGCCGGAAAGCCTGATCAATGTCGTGCTGAAAGCCGATCTGGAGCGCGACGCGCTGCTCGGTGAGGCCGAAACCGCCGAGGATCCGCACCGGATCGCCGAGATTCAGACCCGGCTGGTCGACATCGATGCGCACTCGGCGCCGGCCCGCGCCGCGGCGATCCTGAGCGGCCTCGGATTTTCCACCGCGGACCAGGCGCGGCCGTGTTCGGAATTTTCCGGCGGCTGGCGCATGCGGGTGGCGCTGGCGGCGACGCTGTTCTCGGCCCCGGACCTGCTGCTGCTGGACGAGCCGACCAACTATCTCGACCTCGAAGGCACGCTGTGGCTGGAAGACCATCTGGCCAACTACCCGCGCACCGTGATCGTGATCAGCCACGACCGCGACCTGCTCGACACCTCGGTCGACCAGATCCTGCACCTCGATCGCGGCAAGCTGACGCTCTACAAGGGGACCTATTCCTCGTTCGAGGAACAGCGCGCCACGCGCGAGATGCTGGACGCCAAGCACGCCAAGCGCCAGGCCGACGAGCGCAAGCGGCTGCAGGCCTTTGTCGACCGCTTCAAGGCGAAAGCCTCAAAAGCCCGTCAGGCGCAGTCCCGCGTGAAAATGCTGGAACGGATGAAGCCGGTCACCGCGCTGGTGACGCAGGATGTGCGTGAAATCAACTTCCCGACGCCGGAGAAAACGCTCTCCCCGCCGATCATCGCCGTCGATGACGTCTCGGTCGGCTACGACCCGAAAAAGCCGGTGCTCAATCGCGTGACGCTGCGGATCGACACCGAGGATCGCATCGCCCTGCTCGGCTCCAACGGCAACGGCAAGTCGACGCTGGTCAAGCTGTTGGCCAACAAGCTGGCGCCTTTCTCAGGCCGGATCACGCGGGCAGAAAAACTCTCGGTCGGCTATTTCGCGCAGCATCAGGTCGACGAGCTCAACCTCGACGGCTCGCCCTACGATCACGTCCGAAAGCTGATGCCCGATGCGCCGGAAACCAAGGTACGCGGCCGCACCGGCGCGATCGGGTTTTCCGGAAAGGCCGGCGATACCCTGGTCAAGAGCCTGTCGGGCGGCGAGAAGGCCCGGCTGCTGCTCGGGCTCGCCACCTTCTTCGGCCCGAACATGATCATCCTCGACGAGCCGACCAACCATCTGGACATCGACAGCCGTGCCGCGCTGGCCGAAGCGATCAACGATTTTCCCGGCGCCGTCATCATGGTCTCGCACGACCGCTATCTGATCGAAGCCTGCGCCGATCAATTATGGGTCGTCGCCAATCAGACGGTGACGACTTACGACGGCGACCTCGACGACTACCGGCGGATGGTGCTGTCGATCGGCGACACGCGCGGTTCGCGCGAGCGCGGCAGCGAGCGTAGCAAGGAAAACGCAAGGCCCGAGCGCGGCAAGAGCGAAAGGCGAACGCCGCTGAAGCAGCGGATCGCCGAGGCCGAGGCCGAAATCGAGCGCATCAACGGCATCATCGCCAAGATCGACACCGCGCTCGCGCTGCCGGATCTGTTCACGCGCGACCCGAAGCAGGCCGGCCAGCTCAGCAAGGCGCGCGCCGGCGCAGAAAGCGCGTTGCGGCGGGCGGAAGAAACCTGGCTGGAAGCCAGTTCGCAGTTTGACGAAGCGGCCAGTTAAGAGCGGGATCAGTTGATCACCGCAGGGTCCGACACAAAATATCGAAAACAACCCCATGCAAAGTAGAATGGGGCCGACTCCAGAACCCCTCCACTTTGATCTAAAAAATTGATTTTATACATATTTTTGACGCCCGCACCCGGATCAGGTCCGAGCAGCGCGCGCCCGTTCTGGAACGCTCCGGAAACGCATTGCGACGCGAAACTACGCCGCCGGCTTCTTCTTCGGCTTGGCGCCGCGCGGCTGCGCCGCCGGCTCGGCCGCGCGCTCGATCGACGTCAGGCGTCCCGCCGTGAAGGTGTAGATGCCGGCCCGCTGGCCACGCGAATAGTTGACTACCGCGACGCGGTCACCGCGCGCGTTGCTGGAGAAATTCACGTTGTCGGGTGCCCCGATGCCGCGCACGACGTCGCATTCGGTGTGGCCCAACGCCACCCTCCCGGTCGTCGAGGGAGGGCTACCTGCAGCGCCGTCTGCCAGCGCGTTTGCACCGGCTCCCGGCGCCGCCATCCCGGGGCAGCCGCCGTCCGCAGCGACGAGTTCATCCGGCGTCACAGGCTTGTCCGCGCTGAGCGGCGGTGTTTCGATCGACACGTTCCGGATAAACACGCGCCCGGTGCGCGAAAACCAGTCCGCATCCTTCGACATAAGGTCGGACGCACCGGAGCAGCCCGCGAGCGCCGGCCCGAGCAGCAACAATGTCAGCAGTGGTTTTCGATCGATCGTTCCGCGTCGCACGCTAGACCCAAGCTCCGCTTTCAACTGTAAGCAATTGTCCGACCATCCATTTGCGGCACCACCATGGCTGCCCGCAATGTCCGGCGCGGGAACCGCAGATTATCATTAATTCGCGAGAGTCGCTAACTTGAAGGCTCGCTAATTTCCAAGCACCGCTAATTTCCAAGCACCGCTAATTTCCAGGCATCGCTATTGCCGCCGTTGCCACCGGCCCCGCTCGTCGGCCTGCCAGTACGTCAGCTCGAACCCGCGCGCCTTGCAATCGGCCCAGGCGCCGCGCGCCGCGGTCAGCGCGTCGGCATCGTCACCGTTGAAGACCAGCACCACCCGCTCGTAGCTGTCGCAATCGGCCGGCAACGCCGCGTTGTCGATCAGGAACCTGACATTGGCCCGATTAGGGTTGCCGTCCTCGATCGAGAGAATGATGGGCTGGTCCTGTGCATCGCCGGCGCGCCATGTGGCGTGCGGCAGGAACGAATCATCGCTGTAGGTCCACAAATGCGCATCGAGCGCCTCGGTGCGCTCCGGCGACGTCGATTGCACGACCACGCGCCAGCCGCGCTCCAGCGATTTCTCCAGCAGCGGCGGCAATACGCTTTCGAGCGACATGCCCTGCAAATGATAGAACAGGATCTCCGTCATCCGGCTGCGACCAGATTATTTCGTGGCTTCGTAATATTCGGAAACCAACCGGTCCAGCAGGCGAACGCCGTAGCCGGAACCCCAAGAGTGGTTGATGTCGGTTTTCGGCGCGCCCATCGCGGTGCCTGCGACGTCGAGATGCGCCCACGGCGTGTTGTCGACGAAACGCTGCAGGAACTGGGCGGCGGTGATCGAACCGCCATGGCGCCCGCCGGTATTCTTCATGTCGGCAAACTGCGAATCGATCTGCTTGTCGTATTCGGGACCAAGCGGCATGCGCCAGACGCGTTCGCCGGTTTCGGTTCCAATCTTGCTCAGCCGTTCCGCCAGTTCGTCGTTGTTGGAGAACATGCCGGCATATTCGGTTCCCAGCGCAACCATGATCGCGCCGGTGAGCGTCGCAAGATCGACCATGAATTTGGGCTTGAACTTCTTCGCCACATGCCAGAGCACATCGGCCAGCACGAGCCGGCCTTCGGCGTCGGTATTGATGATTTCGATGGTCTGCCCCGACATCGAGGTGACGATATCGCCGGGACGCTGGGCGTTGCCGTCCGGCATGTTCTCGACCAGGCCGATGGCGCCGACCGCATTGACCTTTGCTTTGCGGGCCGCCAGCGCATGCATCAGCCCGACCACGCAGGCCGCCCCTCCCATGTCGCCCTTCATGTCTTCCATGCCGCCGGCGCCCTTGATGGAAATACCGCCGGTATCGAAGCACACACCCTTGCCGATGAAGGCCACCGGCTGGTCGCCCTTCTTGCCGCCGTTCCAGCGCATGATCACGGTGCGGCCGGGCTGCGTCGACCCCTGTGCGACACCGAGCAAGGCGCCCATGCCGAGCTTCTTCATTGCCTTGACGTCGAGCACCTCGACCTCGACGCCGAGCTTCTTGAGCTGGCTCGCGCGGCGCGCAAATTCGACCGGGTACAGCACGTTCGGCGGCTCGTTGACGAGTTCGCGCGCGATCACCACGCCGTCCACGACATGGGATGCCGGCGCAAAGGCTTTTCGCGCGGCGGCGACATCGGCGACGGCGATCGAAACGTTGGCGCTAAGCACGCCTTTCTCATCGTCCTTCTTCTTGGTCTTGTAGCGGTCGAATTTGTACGCGCGCAGCCGGATGCCCGATGCGATGGCGGCAGCGGCATCGCCCTGCATCGCCCCCTCGGGCAATTCGGCGATCACGGTGACCGATTCGCTGGCGGTGTTGAGCTTGCCCGCCGTCACCCCGCCGAACTTGAGAAAATCCTTCTCCTTGATATCGGCCGCCTTGCCGACACCGACCACGATCAGGCGCTCCGCCTTGATTCCGTCCGGCGCCGGGATATCGAGCGTCGATCCGCTCTTGCCCTTGAACTGGTTGGCGGCAGCCGCCCGCTTGACGGTGTCCGTGGCCTTGCCCAGCGCCTTCCTCGTCGCCTCGCCGAACTTCAATGCGTCGTCGCAAAACACCACGAGAACGCCACGGGGCGGGGCGGAAAAAGCGACAAAGCCGACCTTGACGGCGTCGGACATAGGTAATCCTCCAGAATTCGGGGCTGCTGACGGGTCCGGAATTCGGCCCGTACGATGGAATGTCTCTCTTCGGTAACGGCCCAAATCGCTCAGGACCTGACGTTTTCAGCACTATGGCCCGCAAGCCACTGCACTGCCAAGCGCCGCAGTGGCCGGAAGGCCACATGAAGTGAATTATTAACCATATCTAGGGGGCGCCACGGCTCGGCCATTTTGTTGACGGATCAAAGGGATGGTAGTCAGATGTAGACGGCTGGCGGTTTAGCGGCCCGACCAAAGGGGACCCCTCAAAAAAGGGGTTGGTCGGAAGCCGCTCTTTGGGCGCGCAAGGGGAATCGTGCGGTAGCGATGGGGTCGATCGACAGGTACATTTTCCGAACGACGCTCGCGTCGTTTGCGCTGGTCCTGGTCAGCCTCACCGGCGTGATCTGGATTACGCAGGCGTTGCGCGGCATCGATCTGATGACGAGCCAGGGCCAGACCATCGTCACCTTTCTCGGCATCACCAGCCTGGTGATTCCGGCGCTGGTGCTGGTCATCGCGCCGATCGCACTGATGATTGCGATCTCGCATACGCTCAACAAGCTCGCCACCGATTCCGAAATCATCGTGATGAATGCCGCCGGCTTTTCGCCCTTCCGGCTGTTCCGCCCGTTTTTCTTCGCCACATGTGTGGTGGCGACGCTGGTCATCTTTATCGCGGCCTTTCTCGCACCCGACGGCCTGCGCCGGATCAAGCAATGGGACGCCGAGATCACGGCCGACGTGCTGACGAACATCCTGCAGCCAGGACGTTTCGCCCAACTCGACCAGAACCTGACGATCAGGATTCGGGAACGGCGGCCGGGCGGCGTTCTCGCCGGCATCTTCGTCGACGACCGCCGCGATCCCAAGGAGCGCGTCACCATCATCGCCGACCATGGCACGGTGATCAAGAACGAGGGCGGCTCCTATCTGGTGCTGGAGGACGGCAACCTCGAACGTTTCGAGGCGGGAAAGCGCGATCCGGCGCTGGTGGCTTTCGCCCGCTATGCCTTCGACATGTCGAAATTCTCCAATCGCGGCCGCGACGTCGCGCTGGGAAGTCGCGAACGCTATCTCTGGGAGCTGGTTTCGCCCTCGGAAGACGATCCGGTTTTCAAGCAATTGTCCGGACAGTTTCGCGCCGAGTTGCATGACCGCTTCCTGGCGCCGGTCTATCCCTTCGCCTTCGCCGTCCTGACCTTTGCCTTCCTCGGCACGCCACGCACCACGCGCCAGAGCCGCAATTTTTCGATCGGCGGATCGATCCTGGCGGTGTTTGGCCTGCGCATGGCGGGATTCGCCTGCTCGGTGATGACGGTGAAGACGCCGGGCATGGCGCTCGTCCAGTATTTGATGCTGTTCAGCGCGATCGGCGTCGGGCTGTGGATGATCATTGGCGGCATCGTGGTGGAGCCGCCGGCGGCGCTGATGGAGGCCATCAACCGGTCGAACGCGCGGCTGGCGCGGCTCTTTGGACGACCGGCCACAGCATGAGCATGATGACCAACACGCTCGGGCGATACTTTGCCGGCCGCTTCCTGGTCGCGGCGGTGGGCGTGTTTGCGAGCATTTTCGTGCTGCTCGTGCTGGTCGACTACATCGAAATGGTCCGCAAGACTTCCGGGCTGGTGTCGGCATCCGCGATCACGGTGGCGCAGACGTCGCTCTACCGGGTGCCGCAACTGCTCGAGAAGCTGATGCCGTTCTGCGTCCTGATCGGCGCGATGACCTGCTATCTCGCGCTGTCGCGGCGGCTCGAACTGGTGGTCGCACGTGCGGCCGGCGTATCCGCCTGGCAGTTCATCTCGCCAGCGCTGGCAAGTTCGATCGTCCTCGGCATCGTGGCGACCGTTGCCTACAACCCGATGTCGGCGAACCTGCGCGAACTCTCCAAGCGGATGGAGGCCGAATTGTTCGGGTCGGCGCCCGGCGGCGGTATCCAGGATGCATCGGGCTTCTGGCTTAACCAGATCAACAGCGACGGCCAGTCGATCATCAATGCGGCGCGCAGCGAGCAGCAGGGTGTCCGGCTGACGGGGCTGACCGTGTTCCGGTTCGATCCCGATCTCCAGTTCAAGGAGCGAATCGAGGCCCGCGAAGCCACCCTCGAAGAGGGCCGCTGGGCCTTCAAATCGGTACGTCGATACTCCCTGGATAAACCCCCGGTTGATCAGGACAGCTATTACCTCTCGACCACCCTCACCCCGGCCCAGGTTCGCAACAGTTTCTCCACCCCGGAAACCGTGTCTTTTTGGCAACTTCCCGGCTATATCCGCTCGTCCGAAAGCTCGGGTTTCGCGACCGCAGGCTACCGTCTGCAGTACCATAAGCTCATCGCACAGCCATTTTTGCTGGCTGCAATGGTGATGCTGGCGGCTTCCGTCAGCCTTCGCTTCTTCCGGATGGGCGGCGTGCAAAAGATGGTTTTGAGTGGCGTGGGCGCAGGCTTTCTGCTCTACGTTCTATCGAAAGTTACTGAAGATTTGAGCAAGGCTGAGTTGATGCATCCGATCGCTGCGGCGTGGTTGCCCGTCTGTGTGGGTGGCCTCACCGGCTTTTTGGCTTTGCTGTACCAGGAGGACGGGTAGTGGCCGTTGTCGCCGCCCGCCAGTTGAGGTCGCCTGCGTTCAGGCGGCGCACCGATGTGCGCCGCTATCGAGCCCGCTTGGCCGCTGTTGGCGTCCCTATATTTGCCTTGCTCGTCGGGATCGTTCTGGCGGGCTCGCTTGAGCTTGCCCTGACGGTGCCGGCCTCGGCGCAAAGCTTCACCTACAATCCGCGGCCGCCCAAGCCGCCGCCACGACCTGCCAACCACGACGGCAAGATGCTCGTGCAGGCGGTCGAGGTGGACTACGACTACAACAACCAGCGCGTGTCGGCGGTCGGCAACGTGCAGATGTTCTACAACGGCACCAGCGTGGAGGCCGACAAGGTCATCTATGACCAGAAGACCAAGCGGCTGCATGCGGAAGGCAACATCCGCCTGACCGATGCGGACGGCAAAGTCACCTACGCCAACATCATGGATCTGAGCGACGACTACCGTGACGGTTTCGTCGATTCGCTGCGCGTCGATACCGCGGACGCCACGCGGATGGCGGCGACGCGCGCCGACCGCTCCGCCGGCAATTACACCGTTTTTGAAAACGGCGTGTATACCGCGTGCGCGCCGTGCAAGGACAATCCGAAGAAGCCGCCGCTGTGGCAGGTCAAGGGTGCGCGCATCATCCACGACCAGACCGACAAGATGCTCTACTTCGAAAACGCGCAGCTCGAGTTCTTCGGCGTGCCGCTGGCGTATCTGCCGTATTTCTCGACGCCCGATCCGACCGTCAAGCGCAAGACCGGCTTCCTGATGCCGTCCTACACGACGGTCACCGGCTATGGCTACGGCGTGGAAACGCCGTTCTACTGGGCGATCGCGCCGGACTATGACGCAACCTTCAATCCGCGCTTCACCACCAAGCAGGGCGTGCTGTTCCAGGGCGAATTCCGCCAGCGCCTGATCAACGGCTCCTACCAGATCCGCGCCTATGGCATCGATCAGCTCGACCAGAACGCCTACGCCGGTCAACCCGGCGACCGCCAGTTCCGCGGCGGCGTCGACACCAAGGGCCAGTTCGCGATCAACGACAAATGGGTCTGGGGCTGGGACGGCGTTCTGCTGTCGGATTACTACTTCTTCTCGGACTACCGGCTGGCGCAGTACAAGGACCCGCTGGGCTCGTTCCTCAGCCTTCCGACCGAAGCGATCTCGCAGCTTTATCTGACCGGCGTCGGCAGCCGCAGCTACTTCGACGCGCGCACGATCTATTACCTGTCGTTCTCCGGCAGCCAGGACAAGGTGCCGGTGGTTCATCCGGTCGTGGACTATTCCAACGTCATCAACAGCCCGATCCTCGGCGGTGAGGTCAGCTACAAGACGAATTTCACCAGCCTGTCGCGTACGACCGCGGCCTTCGACCCGATCACGACGCTGGCAAACACCACCGGCCTGTGCCTGAACGCATCGGCCGATCCGCTGGCCCGGATCCCTTCGCAGTGCCTGTTGCGCGGCATGCCCGGCACCTATACGCGGCTGTCGGCTGAAGCGCAGTGGCGGCGGTCGTACACCGATCCCATGGGCCAGATCTGGACGCCGTTTGCGATCATGCGCGCCGACGCCATCGACGCTTCGATCTCGAACCAGCCCGGCGTTTCGAACTTCCTTCCCGTGGGCGATACCCAGGCGGTTCGCCTGATGCCGACGGTCGGTCTCGAATACCGCTACCCCTTCATCAACGTTCAGCCGTGGGGCACCACCACGATCGAGCCGATCGCGCAGATCATCGCGCGTCCCAACGAGACCTACGCCGGCAAGCTGCCCAACGAAGACGCCCAGAGCATGGTGTTCGACGCCAGCAACCTGTTCGCAGTCGACAAGTTCTCGGGCTACGACCGCATCGAAGGCGGCGGCCGCGCCAATGTCGGCGTCCAGGCAACCACGCAGTTCGACCGCGGCGGCAGCATCAACGTGCTGTTCGGACAGTCCTACCAGTTGTTCGGCCTGAACTCGTTCGCGGTGGCGGACGCGACCAATACCGGGCTCGATTCCGGACTGCAGACCCCGCGGTCCGACTACGTCGGCCGCATCAACTATTCGCCGAACCGGACCTATACGTTCAGCGTACGCACGCGCGTGGACGAAGCGACGCTCAACATCAATCGCTTCGAGGCCGAAGGACGCGCCGCGTTCGACCGCTGGTCGGTGGGCATGATCTACGGCAATTATGCCGCGCAGCCGGAACTCGGCTATCTGACGCGGCGCGAAGGCCTGCTCGGCAGCGCCTCGGTCAAGCTGGCGGCGAACTGGGTCGTGTCGGGCTCGGCACGGTGGGATCTTGAAGCCAACAAGCTGAACCAGTACATCGTCGGCGCCGGCTATGTGGATGACTGCTTCGTGCTGGCGGCCAATTACGTCACGTCCTACAACTATTCCGCGGGGACGACGCCGCCGGTTCTCAGCCACGCCTTCATGCTGCAGATCGGCCTGCGGACTCTCGCGAATTCGTCCTCAACCGGCGGCAGCGGCGGCGTTCAGTAGCGTGGGCCCTTCCGTGCCGGAGAGTACCCAGCGCAACGCGGTACGAATTGGTTGATACGGCTGACATGAACATGACCACCATCAAGCTCCTTTCCGGCCGACTTTGGTCCCATGCTTGGTCGCTTGCCGCCGCCTGCGTCGTCGCGGTTGCCGTGCTGGCCGGCGGTGTCTCGCCGCTGTCGGCACAGACCATTGCCTGCATGGTCACCGGCGAGCCCATCACCAGTCTCGACGTCGAGCAGCGCAGCAAGCTCAACTTCCTGACCACGCGCAAACAGATGCCCAAACAGGAAGTGCTCGACGAGTTGATCAACGAAAAGGTGAAGATCAGGGAAGCCAAGCGGTTCGGCGTCG
>Ga0307499_10000113_pt1 | contig 28855 bp, 23 predicted proteins | sample 13_S_MG_FD_201363 | JGI IMG/M metagenome (GOLD analysis project Ga0307499, IMG submission 201363) | Soil microbial communities from Populus trichocarpa stands in riparian zone in the Pacific Northwest, United States - 13_S | ecosystem: Environmental > Terrestrial > Soil > Riparian zone > Trees... | reverse complement strand
TGGCCTGGGCGTGGCTGGCGCCTGGCGGGCGGCGCGTCCGCCCTGGTTCCGCGGGTGATGTTGTGCGCTGTCTGGTGATGGCGTCGGCCCGGTGGTGGCGGGTTTGCTCGCCGGGTGATGGCTGTCCGCCGTCACCCGCGACCCGAACCCGTCACCGGAGGCGCGAGCCCGTCACTCGTGGCCTGGGTGTGGCTGGTGCCTGGCGGGCGGCGCGTCCGCCCTGGTTCCGCGGGTGATGTTGTGCGCTGTCTGGTGATGGCCTCGGCCCGGTGGTGGCGGGTTTGCTCGCCGGGTGACGGCTGTCCGCCGTCACCCGCGACCCCCGAACCCGTCACCGGGCGCGGAGCCGTCACCCGCGACTCGCGCCTGGCGGCGGTGCGGCCGGCCTGGATTCGCGGTGACGGCGTCGGGCCGCTGGTGAGGGGTTTGTTCGCGGGGTGACGTCGTAGGGCCATCACCCGGGAGCCAATCCGTCACCGGCGGCCCGAGCCGGGGTGGGGGTGCTGCGGGACGATGGGGTCATGGCTGACCAGGTGGATCCGGCGGACCGGGAGCGGCTGCGGCACACGTTCGACGCGGCCGCGCAGCGGTACCACCGGGCCCGGCCGGACTACCCGGAGCGGCTCTTCGACGATCTGGTGGCCGATGCCGGGCTCGGCCCCGGCAGCCGGCTGCTGGAGATCGGCTGTGGGACGGGCAAGGCCACCGGACCGCTGGCCCGGCGCGGCTTCCAGCTCACCTGCCTGGAGCTGGGCCCGCAGTTGGCGGCCGTCGCGGCGGCAAACCTCGCCGGCTACCCGAAGGTGGTGGTCGTGACCGCGGCGTACGAGAGCTGGCAGCCCGCGCCGGGTCCGGCGTTCGACCTGGTCTTCGCCGCCACCGCCTGGCAGTGGCTCGATCCGGCCAGCCGCTACCGGCGGGCGTGGGAGTGGCTGCGGCCCGGCGGGCACCTCGCGTTCTGGTCCGCCAGGCACGCCTTCCCGGCCGGTGGCGACCCGTTCTTCGCGCAGCTCCAGCCGGTGTACGAGGAGATCGGCGCGGGGCTCCGGCCGGGCGAGACCCAGCCGCGGCCCGGGGAGCTGCCCGACCACCGGGCCGAGATCGAGGCCAGCGGCCTGTTCCAGGACGTCCGGATCCGGCAGTACGACTGGTCGGTCCGCTACGACGCCGACGCCTACCTCGACCTGCTGCAGACCTTCTCCGGCCACATCGCGATGGCCGGCTGGCAGCGCGAGCGGCTGTTCACCGCCATCCGCGACCGGCTGGCCCAGCGCCCGGACGGGCAGCTCGCCCGGCACTGGGGCGCCGTCCTGCACGTCGCCACCCGCCGCCCGGCCAGCTGACCCGGTGCGGCCGGGCCGGCCGGGGCGGACAGGCGCCCGGTCCCGCAGCCCGACCGCAGGTCGCCGGCCAGCAGCGCGAGCAGGCCGGGCAGCGGCGGGCGATCGCCTGGTCGCCGTAGGCCACCCGCGACAGCGGGATCAGTTCGGGGCCCACCCGAGCAGGCTAGCCAGCCCGGGCCGGCCGGCGCGCGCCGGTCAGACGGTGTCGAAGATCGGCTCCACCCAGTAGCTGCCCTGGTTCCAGGTGTCGGTGGGGAAGCCGCCGCCCACGCCGTAGTGGTAGACGCCGGCCGGCCCGTCCGGCAGCGCGAAGATCCGGAACGGCGCGGCGTCCAGCGCGGGGTCGGTGTCGGTGAAGAAGGCGTCGGTCGAGGCGTAGTGGCCGCTGGGCGTGTAGTACGAGGCGACGTACGTCTGGTCGGCGTCGACCGGCACCGGGGTGGCGAACCTGAGGTACGGGAATCCGTCCGAGGTGTTCATCGTGGCCTCGGCCAGCATGTCGCCGTCGGCGGTCCACAGGTGCGCCAGGAACGGCCCGACATTCGCCGGGTAGCGCCGGAACGCCACCCCGGTGATCACTCCGGGCCGGTCGGTCTGGAACTTCAGGCCCAGCTCGACGGCCTGCGGGTCGGGGTCCTCGTTCGGGCCGAGGCCGGCGCCCCGGTCGGGCCAGCGCACCGGGCACGGGCACGGCTGCGCCGCGACGGCGGGCACGAGCTTGATCGTGGTGCTGGCCGGCGGTGTCTCCTGCACAGTCCCGGTGGTCGCCCGGGTGGCGATCGTGAGCATCCCCGGCCCGGTCGGGGTGAACGTGTACGTCCACTCCTCCGCCGACCTGACCGGCGTGGCCCGGTGCCAGGTGGCGCCGCCGTCCACGGAAATGTCGACGGACGAGACGCCGGTCTCGCCGTTGCTCGCCCCGCCGCTGACGGTCAGCTCGACGCCGGCCGGCAGCTCGTCGCCGGGCCGCGGAAACCACACACTCGAGACCAGGTGCCCCGGCGCGGCCGCCGCGGGGCGGATCGGCCCGAGCGCCGCCGCGACGAGCACCAGGGCGACCGGCACCGCGCGCCGGCGGGCACCGGCCGAGCCGAGCAGCCCGAATGAAGAACCGAACACGACAACCCCCCATACCCAGCCGCCGGCCGCCCGGCCCGTCCGGCGCCCGCCCTGGACGCCGTCCCCACCGCAGGCCGCGCGTGGCAGCTCCGGTTGCCGAGGCTAGACACCACGGCATGATCAGGCAGAAACAACCCGGAAAATGAGTAGCTGGCCTACCCGAGGCGGTGATGCATCCAGACGTTCGGCTCGACGTACACGGCCTGGTCGTGCTCGACCGAGACGTGCACGGGGGCCAGCGCGCCGGGTACCGGCACCGGGCCGGACCGGTCGAACGGCAGCCCGGTCCACTCCCGCCACTGGGCCAGCGTGCCGGGGATCGTCATCGACACCGGGCAGACCCGCATGATGGTGCCGCCGACCCGGGCGTGCACCCGCAGCCAGGGGTCGGCGGGCAGGCCGTCCGGGCGGACCCGGGCCGCGTACTCGGCCATCGGGGTGGCCGGCTCGGCGTCCTTGCGGGACGGCCGGATCGGCGCGACCAGGTCGGTGAACCCGAGCCGGGCGACGGTGTCCCGCAACGCCTCGACCATCAGCCGGCTGCGCCCGGTGCCCTGGTGTGCCGGGTCGATCGAGATCTCCAGTGCGGAGACCAGGGTGGCCGGCCGCTGGTCCGAGATCGCGCGGATGAGCACCCAGTCCCAGCCGGTGTCGGGCAGGTCGGCCAGCTTGCCCGGCCAGTGCAGCGGGACGGCGTGCCCCTTGCCGATCACCGTGTCGCCGTCCAGCAGCACCAGTTGCAGCTCGGGGAACCGGCTGGGCAGCAGGTTCATCAGGCTCGCGGTCGGATCCTCGAGCATGAACGGCGGCCAGGACGTCGGCAGCATGCGCTGCGCGTCCGCCAGGTCGGGCCGGTCGGCCAGCGTGCATACGGTGAGCGCCATGCGGTAACTGTCCGTACTGGCTGCCATTGGCGTCAAGCCGGGACCGGCGTTCGGGCGCCCGGTGACCCCGGTTCGGGTCACCGGGCGCCCGGCCGGCTGTCGGCTACCTCGGCGACCGTTCCTGCAGGAGGGTCACCGTTACGGTGCCGTCCGGCTCGAGGTGGGCCTCGTGCAGGATCGCGCAGCCGGCCCGCCACCGGGCGGCGAGCGGGCCGGTCAGCTCGCCGTTCGGGCGCAGCGGCGCCCTCGCTGCACCCCACCCGGAGCCCGGGCGGCCCTGGTCGCGGAACCCGTGCCGGCGGGCGGTGGGTGGTCGGGCTGGTCGGTCAGGTTCAACTCGGTCACGACCTACTCACGCCGCCAGCGTGCCAGCCTGTTACATCCCGGTCCGGGTCCGGAGCGGGGACCAGCCGCCCGGGACGGAGCGCCCGGGCGGCCGGTGGTCGGTGGCGGTCGGTCAGAGCGGGTCAGCAGCGCGGGCAGGGGTCCGGGCGGACCGGGGCGCGGTAGTTGATGGTGAAGCCGAGGCCGTCCGGGGTGAGCGCGGTCGGGACGGACAGGGTCTGCACGACGCCGAAGACGACCTGCTGCAGGATGATGGCGGTCGGCCCGCCGGCCGCGATCGTGGCGCACGGCGCGCCCGGCACGAAGGTGCGCTCCCAGCAGGCGTTGCTGAACCGCACCGAGCCGAAGTTGGCCAGCGGGAGGATCCCGATCGAGCCGCTGGGCGCCTCGGTGATCCACTCCGCGGTGGTGCCCGGGGCCGAGGACGGCACGGCGGGGGAGATGCAGACGTTGATGGTGAAGTTGCAGACGCCGGCCTGCGCGCCGGTCCCGGTCCACAGCGCGGCGCCGCCGACGAAGTCACCCGGGTGCACGGCCAGGTTGTTGATCCGTACCTCGCCGCGCGTGTCGCCGGTGCCACCGACGATCTCGTACCAGGCGTAGTAGCTGGTCACGCCGGTGCTGGAGATGTCCTGCGTGGTGCCGGCCTGGATCAGCGCGCCGTTGCCGGCGTTGAACCCGCCACCGATCCCGGCCCAGGTGGACGAGTAGTAGCCGATCGTGGAGTAGCCCGGCACCGGCCGGGTCACCGTCGGGACGGTCCAGCCGCCCTGCGCGTAGCCGGCGACCTGGTTCACCTGGTAGCCGGACCAGTTCGAGGAGAACATCGCGTTGCTCTGCCGCCCGGCCGAGGCCGCCGGCCCGGACGTGGGCTGTACGGCGTGCCGGCGGCCGGTCGCGGTGCAGTCCAGCGTGGTGAGCCAGGTCGCGTGCCGCTGCAACGCCGCGGCGAACAGGCCGCCCGGCGCCACCATCGGGCCGTACCGGTCCTGGTCCGGGTTCGCGCTGGTCGGCCCCGGCCGGGCGACGGCACCGGCACATGCCGACCCGGCCGCAGCCGGGCCGGGTGGGGCGGCGGTGGCTGGAGCCGCGGTCGTCAGGCCGAGCGCGACCAGGCCGGCGGCGACAGCGGCGGCGGCGAGGCTGTGTGTTCTTCGCACCTGTTTTCCTCCCTCAAATGACACGGATCCGGGCACGGATCCGGCGGCGCGTCCGCCGCCGGGCGCATCGTGTCCGGCCGCCGCACACGTCCGCGCATATCCGGATCCGTGCTGCCCAGCCAGCGAATCGGCGGTTCCGGCCCGGCGGCCGGTGCGTCCGTACGATGATTCGGCCCGGCGGGGCCGGCGATTCGCGGCCCGGACAGGTCGGCGGGTGCGATGGAAGTCGGTGTGCTGGGGCCGCTGCAGCTGCGCAGCGGCGACCAGGTGCTGCTGCCCGGGCGGCGGCTGGCCCGGCTGGTGCTCGGCGTGCTGGCGTTGCGCCCGAACGCCGCGCTGCCGGTGGGCTGGCTCACCGACTGCCTCTGGGACGGCCGGCCGCCGGCGTCCGCGGCCGCGAACCTGCGCACCTACGTGAGCGAGCTGCGCCGGCTGCTGCGCACCGGCGACCCGGACGACCCCAGCATCGAGTCCGGACCGGGCGGCTACACGCTGCTGGTCCGGCCGGACCGGCTGGACGCGCTGCGCTTCGACCTGCTGCTGGACGAGGGCCGGCGCGACCTGGCCGGCGGCCGGCCCGGCGCCGCGGTCGATCGGCTGCGGCTGGCACTGGCGCTCTGGCGCGGCCCGGTGCTCGGGACGCTGCCGGTGCCGGCGGCGCTGCAACAGCAGGTGCGGGTGCTGGAGGGGCGGCGGCTGGCGGCGGTCGAGGAATGGATCGAGGCCCGGCTCGCGGTGGGGGAGCACGCCGCGGCCGCGGTCGATCTCGGTGGCCTGGTCGAGCAGTACCCGCTGCGCGAGCGGCTCTGGGAGCAGTTGATGCGCGGCCTGTACGCCAGCGGCCGGCAGGGCGAGGCGCTCGGCGCCTACCAGCGGTTGTACGCGCTGCTCGACGCGGAACTCGGCGTGCAGCCCGGCCCACCGGTCCGCGACCTGCACCAGCGCATGCTCCGCGGCGACCGCCTCAGCCCCGCCGCCCCGCCCACCGCGACACCGCCGGCCACCGCGGCACCGGGCGCCACCGCGGCAGCGCCGGGCACCACTGCACCGGGACGGCGGACGCCGCGGCAGTTGCCGGCCGAGCCGGCGGTGTTCGTCGGCCGGGAGGCCGAACTGGCTGTACTGGACGGCCTGGCCGAGTTGGACCGGCTGGCCGGCCTGACCCGGTCAGCCGGCCCGGCTGGCCCAGCCGGGTTCGCCGGGTCGGCCGGAGCGGGCGGCTCGGCCGGGTCGGTCGGCCCGGCTGGCCCAGTCGATGTCGCTGGCCCAGTCGAGTTGGCTGGGTCCGCTGGCCCAGCCGGGTCCGTCGGCTCGGCCGGTGGGGGCGGTCCGGTGGTGATCTCGGCGATCAGCGGCACCGCCGGGGTCGGCAAGACCGCGCTGGCGCTGCGCTGGGCGCACCGGTCCGCCGACGCCTTCCCGGACGGCTGCCTGTACGTCGACCTGCGCGGGTTCGGGCCGAGCCCGGCGCTGGCTCCGGCCGCGGTGCTGGCCGGTTTCCTGCGCGGCCTCGGCGTCGACAGCGCGCAGCTGCCCGGCGATCCGGCGGAGCTGGCCGCCCGGTACCGCACCGAGGTGGCCGACCGCCGGCTGCTGCTGGTGCTCGACAACGCCGGGTCCGCCGAGCAGGTGCGGCCGCTGCTGCCCGGCGGCTCGGCCAGCCGGGTCATCGTGACCAGCCGGGACTCGCTGGCCGGCCTGGTCGCCCGGGACGGTGCCCGCCGGCTGGAGCTGGACCTGCTGCCGCCCGCCGCGGCGCTCGACCTGCTCCGGCGGCTGATCGGCCCGCGGGTCGACGCCGAGCCGGCCGCGGCGCAGGCGCTGGTCGAGCAGTGCGCCCGGCTGCCGCTGGCACTGCGGGTGGCGGCCGAACTGGCGGCCGCCCGGCGCACCGCCGCGCTGGCCGGGCTGGTCGCCGAACTGCGGGCCGGCCAGCTGGACGCGCTGGCCGCCGGCGACGACCCGGCGACCGCCGTCCGGGCCGTCTTCTCCTGGTCGTACCGGCACCTGCCCGCGCCGGCCGCCCGGGTGTTCCGGCTGCTCGGCCGGCACCCCGGCCGGGACTTCGACAGCTACGCGGTGGCCGCGCTGGCCGGCACCACGGTCGCCCGGGCCCGGCGGCTGGTCGGCACGCTGGCGGCCGGCTACCTGGTCGAGCCGCAGCCCGGCTGGGACCGGTTCCGGCTGCACGACCTGCTCCGCGCGTATGCGGCCGAGCTGGCCGCCGGCACCGACCCGGCCGACGCCGACGCGGCGCTGGCCCGGCTGCTGGAGCACTACACGTACGCCGCCGCACTGGCGATGGATCACTACGCCGGCTACGAGAAGGACCGCCGGCCGACCGTCCCGCGGCCGGCCACGCCGGTGCCGCCGCTGCCGGACGCCGCCGCCGCGACCGCCTGGCTGGACGCCGAACGGGCCAACCTGGTGGCCGCCGCCGGTGCCGCGGCCGACACCGGCCACCCCGGCCCGGTCGGCCGGCTGTCGGCCATCCTGCACCGGTATCTCGACGTCGGCGGCTTCTACCCGGAGGCGGAACTGCTGCACGGCTGGGCGGTCCGGGTCGCCGCCGCCGATGCCGCCGACCGGGCCGGCGCGGCGCGGGCGCTGTGCAACCTCGGCGTCATCTACTGGCGGACCGAGCGCTACCCGGCGGCGCTCGACCACTACCGGCAGGCGCTGGAGCTGGCCCGGTCCGGCGGCGAGCGCACGATCGAGATCCGGGCGCTGAACAACATCGGCCTGATGCACGAGCACCTCGGCGAGTACACCGCGGCGCTGGACCGCTACCGGGACGCGGTCGCGGTCGCGCGCGACACCGGCGACCGGCCGGGTGAGGCCCGCGGCCTGGACAACCTGGGCAACGTGAGCGAGTACCTCGGCCGCTACGGCGAAGCGCTCGAACACAAGCGGCAGGCGCTGGCCATCGCCAGCGAGATCGGTGACCGGGCCGGCGTGGCGAGCACGCTGAACAACCTCGGCAACGTGTACGAGCAGACCGGCGAGTTCCGCACCGCGCTGGCGCACTACCAGCAGGCGCTCGCGATCGCCCGCGAGATCGGCTACCGCGAGCTGGAGGGCCACGCGCTGGACAGTGTCGGCTCGGCGTACCGGCGGGTCGGCGACTACACCAGCGCGCTGGCCCACCACCGTGAGGCGGTCGCGCTGGCCCGCGAGACCGGCAACAACCACCTGTGCACCGAGGCGCTCAACAGCGCCGGCGAGACGCTGCGGCAACTCGGCGCGGCCGAAGCCGCGGCCGACAGCCACCGGGAGGCGCTCAGCCTGGCCACCGCGCTGCGCGAGCCGCGGACCCAGGCCCGCGCGCACGACGGCATCGCCCGGGCCCTGGCCGCGCTGGGGCGCGCCGACGCCGCCCGGGCGCACTGGCGGCAGGCCCTGCGGCTCTACACCGACCTCGGCGCCCCGGAAGGCGCCGAGATCGCCGCCCAGCTCTCCTGACCCGGCCGGCCCGCCCGGCCCGCGCGGTCAGGTGGCGCAGTGCAGCATGGCGTCGGCCCAGTCGGAGTGGTCGGTGCCGTTGCCGTCGCCGCCGTCGTCCACGATCAGGTCGAGCTGGCCGACGCCGGTCAGGTCGACGTCCACTGTGGATGATGGGGAGCTGCCGGTCAGTACCGGTGTCACGGTCAGCGTGCGGCCGTCGCCGACGACCGAGAAGCGGACGCTGCCGGCGTTGCCGACCTCGTCGTCCACGCCGACGGTGGCGGTGAACCGGGTGCAGTTGCCGGCCAGGTTCAGCGTGACGTCGCCGGCCGGGTGCACGCCGAGGCCCTTGGCGTACCGGGTGCCGGCGATCGTGATCGGCCGGCCGTCGCCGGCCAGCGCCTCGCCGTTGGACATGTCCCGCTCGACCGGGCCCCAGCCGTTGGTGGCCACGAACGGCAGGTCGCTGACCCAGTTGTCGCCGGTCGGCGGCGGGGTGGGCACGCCGACCGTGCCGGTGCCGGTCGCCCGGTCGGCGTGGCCGCGCACCCGGTAGGTCGCGACCGCGTCCAGCACCGCGGCGGCCGGCTGCTCGCCGGCCGGCGCGGTCAGCTGCCAGTCGACGGTGACCGACCGGCCGGCGCCGACCCGACCGAACCGCACCGGCCCGCTCGGCGTGGCTGTCCAACCGTCCGGTGTGGACAGCCGGACCGACACGTCGCGGAGGTCCCGGCCGGCCGCGGTCAGCGTAGTGTGCACGGTGCCGCTGCCGCCGCGGACGATCGTGTCGGGCCCGGCGAGATCCAGCGCCGCGGTGGACGCGCGGACCGCGAAGTCGGCGGCCCGGTAGCCGGGGCTGTCCACATCTGACACCCGCAGGCTGGTGCTGACGTTGCCGTACTGCTCCAGGCCGACCTGTCCCAGCCCGCCGGTGCTGGCGTCGGCGTTCCAGACCGCGATGGCCAGGGTGTTGCGGCCGTCGGTGCGCAGGATGCCGGGCGGCACCGGGAACGAGTGCTGCGGGCCGACGTCGTTGATGTACCGGCCGAGCTGCCACCCGTTGAGGTAGATCAGCGCCCGGTAGTGCCGGGCCGGGTCGTCGTCCAGCCGGATGCCCAGCGGTACGTCCTGGCCGGGCGGCAGCCGCAGCGTGAACGTGGTGCGGTACCAGGAGGTGCCCGGTGTGGCGTCCGGGTGCGGGAGGGTGACCGGCTGCCAGCGCCGGTCCGGGAAGCCGGGCAGGTGGTAGCCGGCGCGCTCGCCGTACTGACCGCCCACGTTGAACGGCCCGCGGGTCGGGTCGACCAGTTGCTCGCCGCCCAGGCTGCCCTGGATCCGCCAGCCGAGCCGGGCGGTGGAGCCGAGCAGCGCGGCGCCGGTCAGCCCGCGCGGCTGCTTGTGCGAGTCGTCGGCGTTGAAGTCCTCGTTGTGGCCCATGTTCTCGACCAGCACGGCCAGCACGTTCGTCGCACCGGCCCGGACCGCGCCGGCCGGGAAGTCGAACCGGTGCGTCGCGGCGCCGCTGCTGCCCAGGAAGACACCGTTCAGCCAGGCGCTGTAGAGGCCGGCCCGGCCGGTGAGCGCCGAGATGTTCACGCCGGTCTCGGTGCCGGCCGCGGTGAACCGGCCCCGGTACCAGACGTCGCCGTAGTGGTAGCCGTACTCGTCGGCGTAGAGCACCGGCGGCATGGCCGGCTTGGTCGGGTTGTTGGTGGTCGCCTTGTCGGCCAGCGCCCACCGGCCGTCGTCGAAGGCCGGATCCGCCTCGGGGGTGGCCGGGGTGAACCGCCAGCCGGTCAGCGCCGGCAGGGTCACCGGCCGCGGCCCGGCCACGGGGCCGGCCGCCAGCGACCCGTCCCGCCCCGGCACCGTCCGCAGTGGACGGCCGTTCCAGGTCAGCCGGGGTGCGCCGGCCGCCCAGACCTGCAGCCGGGTGTCGGCCGCGAGGTCGCCGGTGACCGCCAGCCGGCCGGGGCCGGCGGTGGCGGTGCGGACCAGTTCGGGCCCGCGCACCAGCACCGGCCCGGCCGCCGTGTCGGACCGCCAGAACTGCGCCGCGACCTCGTCGGTGGCCAGCAGCAGCAACAGCGGCACCCCGCCGGCCGGCGTGATCAGCACCTCGGCCAGCCCGTCGTGGCTGTAGTTCAGCCGCAGATCGCCGCGGCTGCCGTCCCAGCTGGACGCGACCGTGCCGGCGAGCACGGTGACGGCCGGCGCGGCCGGGTAGCGCAGCACGGTCTCGCCGTCCTGCCCGGACCGCCCGTACAGCAGCGCCACGTCCCGGCCGCCGATCCGGGCCTGGGTCATGATCTCGGAGGTGGAGTACTGCAGCCGCTGCGCGCCGAACTGGTAGCCGGCGACCAGCGTCTTGGCGTCCCGCCCGGCCAGCGTGATGCTGGTGCCCGGCTGCTGCGGGACGCTCGGGTAGACCTCACCGCCGGCAGCCGGCGTGTCGATCGCGTCCACCACCACGAACGTGCCGGACGCGGCCGGGTTGCGGGTGCCGGTGGCGGTCACCGTCAGCGTGTGCGGGCCGGCCGGCAGGTTGTCGACCGAGTACAGCACCTGCCCGAACGCCTTCGGCGTTCCGTAGGTATCCACAGTGGACACCTTGACCCCGTCCAGGAAGACGTCCGCGATGCCGTGGTTGGCGTCCAGCGAGGACAGCCAGCGCACCGACGTCCCGGTGAAGCTGGCCGAGACGCTGTCGCCGGCCACCGAGCTGAACGACTCGGTGTTGCGGTAGTCGCCGGTGGTGTAGCTCTGGTTGGCCGCGTGCGTCCAGGAACCGGTGTAGGTCAGGGCCGGGTCGGCGTCGTCGAAGGTGAAGTTGCCGCGGGCGCCGAGATCGATCGCCAGGTGCGTGCTGTTGGTCGCGGTGGACGTGCTGTCCCGGTGCCGCAGCACGTAGAAGTGGGTGTTGTCGTCCGGGTTGACCCGGGCGGTGGCCAGCACCGCCGGGTCGGACGTGGCGGCGCTGCCGATCGGGTCGGTCTTGGCCAGCGGCGCGACCGAGGTGACGAAGGCGCCCTGCCGCTTCAGCTCGTCGTACTTGCCGGTGAGCTCGCGGTCCTCGGCGATCGCCGCGCCGTAGTCGTAGGAGGTGTAGACCTGGCTCGGGTCGGCCAGCCAGCCCCAGGACGTGCCGCCGTAGGTCATGTAGAAGTTCTGGATCGTCGCGCCGTTGGCGACGTTGTTCTTGTAGAACACCTTCTCGAAGTCCGGTCCGATCAGCTGCCGGCACTTCTCGTAGCCCGGCCCGCCCCACGGGTCGAACGCGCCGCCCTGGTACTCGGGGGTGAACACCGGCACGTCGTCGCGCAGCCGGGTCAGCGTGTCGACGCCGCGCCAGACGGTGGGGCTGGAGCAGTTGAAGCCCTGCGGGTAGCTGTCCCGACCCGGCACCGGCACCGAACCCGGCCCGGTCGCCCAGGTGGACGCGCCGCAGCAGTAGTTGTGGGTGACCGGCACGGTGATGCCGTCGGCCTGGATCTGCTGCTGCAGCTGCGTCATGTACGCCGGGTCGCCGTTGCTGCCGTACTCGTTCTCGGCCTGGTAGAGCAGCACGGTGCCGCCGCCGGTGGTCAGCTGGTGCCGGGCGATGATCGGGTCGATGTGCCGCAGCCAGTCCTGGTAGGCCGCGGTGTAGTCGGGCGCGCTGGACCTGGCCCGGCCGGCCTGCGTCTGCAGCCAGCCGGGAAAGCCGCCCGAGTCGGTCTCCGCGTTGATGTACGGCCCGGGCCGGGCGATCACGTAGATGCCCACCTCGGCCGCGATCCGCAGCAGCCGGTCGACGTCGCGGACGCCGGTGAAGTCGTACCGGCCGGGTGCCGGCGAGTGATAGGCCCAGTCGAAGTAGATCGAGGTCGCGTTGAACCCGGCGGCCTTCAGCTTCTGCAGCACGTCCCGCCAGAGGTCCGGGCTGGGCAGCCGCCAGTAGTGGAACTCCGCCGACCACAGGTACACCCGCTGCCCGTCGATGGTGACCGAGTAGTGGTCGACCCCGACCGTGTGGGTGACCGGTGTCTGATGGTCGGCCGCCGGAGCCGCCGCGGCCGGGCCGACCAGCAGCCCGCCGAGCAGCATCGCGATCACCAGGGTGGACAGCCGGCGCAGCTGCAAGGGCACGTCTACCTCCAGACCTCCGTTGGTCCGCTCCAGCATCTACTCCGGTCAAGCGGATGGAAAGGGGGGCAATCCGGAGCTCCGCCCCGGAACCGGACCCGGGCCCGGCGCCAGTCCCGCCGGGTACGGCGGGTGATGGACCGGTGTGCCCGCACCACCTGGTCGGCTCATGCCGGGCAGGCGGCCCGGGCCGTACGGTGACGAGGGTCCACGGGGGGCGTTGCCAGGCCTGCCGGCTGCCGGCTTCGCACCGTGCCTGGTTCCCGTGCCGCCCTGACCCGCCACGGTGCCGCTCGCGTTGGTAGCCGTCCTGGAAGGGGTACCGCCGTGCTCTGGGTCCGGCTGCCCGCAGCGTCGATCGTCGCGGTCCGCGCGCTGCCGACTCTGGTCGGCCGCGCGATACCGGCCGGCGCTACCGGGCCGGCGGCAACCGCCAAGCCGGCCGGCCCGGTAGCGCCGGCCCAGCTCGCGGCCCCCGGACCCAGGGGCCGCCGCGACCGCCGGGTTACCCGGTCCTACCGGGCCGTTGCGCTCTGACCGATTAACTGCATACAGTTTGGGGACCTCGATCCACCGGATCGCCGCGGACGGGAGCACCCCATGAGCCGGGACGTCACCAGCACCTTCGCCGACATCGACACGATGGAACCGGACAGGTTCGTCCGCCACCTGACGCCGGACGTGTCGTTCCGGTTCGGCAACGCCGACCCGCTGACCGGCCGGGCCGAGGTACGCGACGCGGTCGCCGGCTTCTTCGGCACGATCGACGGGATGACCCACCACATCCGGCAGGTGTGGGAGCTCGGCGACACCGTGATCATCCAGGCCGACGTCGAGTACCGGCGCAAGGACGGCAAGGCGGTCACCGTGCCGAACGCGGATGTCCTGACGTACCAGGGGGATCTGGTCCGCGACTGGCAGATCTACATCGACCTCGCGCCGGTCTTCAGCTGAGCCGAGCGATGATCACGCTCACCGATATCGGCTACGTCCGGTCCGGGGTGGCCGACCTGGACGCGGCGGTCCGGTTCGGCACCGGCATCGTCGGGCTGGAGCTGGCCGCGCCGACCGAGCTCGGCGTCGCGCACCTGCGGGCCGACCACCGGCACCACTGCCTGGCCCTGGTCGAAGGGCCGTCCGGGGTGATCTCGTCCGGCTTCAGCGTGGCCGACACCGATGCGCTGGCGGCCGCCGAGACCGAGCTGGAACGGGCCGGCATCAGCGTGCGGCGCGGCTCGGCGGCCGAGGCGCGGTCCCGCCGGGTGCGCGAGTTCATCGGCTTCGACGACCCGTTCGGCAACCGGATCGAGCTGGTCAGCCAGCAGGAGACGATCACCCGGCCGGTCGCGTTCGCCCGCCCGGCCGGCATCACCGAGTTCGGCCATCTCTGCCTGGACGCGCCGGACGTGCACGAGGCGTACCGGTTCTGGAGCACCCGGTTCAACGCCAAGGTCTCCGACTGGATCGGCGACGGCGCCTGCCTGCTGCGGATCGACCCGGTGCACCACAAGCTGGCCGTCTTCAAGGGCGAGCGGGCCGGCCTGTGTCACATGAACTTCCAGGTGGCCAGCATCGACGACGTCTTCCGCAACTGGCACTTCCTGGTCGAGCACGGCGTCGAGATCGAGATGGGCCCCGGCCGGCACCCCCAGTCGACCGCGGTCTTCCTCTACTTCCTCGGCCCGGAGGGGTTCACCTACGAGTACTCGTTCGGTGTCCGCCGGATCGAGGACGACGCCACCTGGATCCCGCGTACGTTCGACCCGGACGAGCCGGGCTCCATCGACATGTGGCTCGGCCCGGTCCGCCGGGTGTCCACCCAACCGCAGCTGCAGCCGGACAGCATTGGAGTCGCCAACCCGTGAGCGCGCCGTCGCACTGTCCGCCGGAGGCCGGCCAGTGACCGGATCCCTGACCACTACCCGGATCGACGTGGCCGGTGTGCCGACCGAACTGATCGACACCGGCGAGCCGGCGGCGCCGGGTGGGCAGCCGCCGCTGCTGCTGCTGCACGGCTCCGGGCCGGGGGTGACCGGCACCGCGAACTGGCGCGCGGTCATCCCGGCGCTGGGTGCCGACCGCCGGGTGATCGCGCCGGACCAGCTCGGGTTCGGCGGCACCGCCACCGGCGAGCAGCGTAGCTACGGCCGGGTCGCCTGGACCGACCACGCACTGTCGCTTGTGGACGCGCTCGGCCTGGGCACGGTGGACGTGATCGGAAACTCGATGGGCGGGGCGATCGCGCTGTCGCTCGCGGTGGCCCGGCCGGCGGCGGTGCGCCGGATCGTGCTGATGGGTTCGATGGGCGTGGCCATGCCGCTGCCGCCCGGGCTGGACGGGGTGTGGCGGTACACCCCGAGCGTGGCCGAGATGCGCCGGGTGATCGGGCTGTTCGCGTACAACCGGGAGCTGATCACCGACGACCTGGTCGAACTGCGCTACCAGGCCAGCCTCAACCCGCCGGTGCGGGACTCCTGGGCGGCCATGTTCCCACCGCCGCGGCAGCGCTGGGTGGACGACCTCGCGCTGTCCGGCGCCGAGCTGGCCTCGATCGGCGCGCCGGTGCTGCTGGTGCACGGCCGGGACGACCAGGTGGTGCCCTGGCGGACGTCGTCGGCGCAGCTGGTCGACCTGCTCCCGGACTCCCGGCTGCACGTGCTGGCCGGCTGCGGGCACTGGACGATGATCGAGCGGACCGCCGACTTCCTCGCCGTGGTACAGCCGTTCCTGTCCTGACTGCCCTGACTTCCCTGACCGTGCGGACGGGCCGGCGGCCCGGTTGTCGGCGGACCGCCGGTGGTGACTCAGCCGGCGGCGCCGGGCTGGCGGAGCTGGGCCGGCGGCCGGCCGTCGATCAGGCCGACCGCGTGCGGCACCGCGCCCGGCACGTAGTCCGGGGCGCAGTCGGTCAGCACCCGCAGCGCGGTGCGGGCCAGGTGGTGCGCCAGCCCGGTCAGCGCGCCGCGTTCGTCGCCGGCCACCAGCGCGTCCAGGATCTGGGCGTGCTCGACCTGGCCGGCCGACTGCCAGCTGTGCGGGTCGGACTGCTGGTAGATCCGGATGTAGCGGATCGTCCGGTCGGCGTACGTGGTCAGCTGCCGGCGCAGCGCGTCACCGGCGCCGGCGGTGATCAGCCGGTGGAAGTCGGCGTGCGCGGCGAACCAGGCGGGCAGGTCCTTCATCCGGGCGGCCTGCCGCATCGCGGTCAGCAGCCGCTTGGCCTCCTTGCGGTCGGGCGGGCCGAAGCTGCCCAGGGTGGTGGACAGCGCCAGCGTCTCCAGCAGGATCCGGCTGGCGTACAGGTCGTCCAGCTCGGCCGGGTCGAGCCCGGCGACCCGGGTGCGCTGGTTCGGCTCGATCTCGACCAGGCCCTCCTCCTGCAGCATCCGCAGCACCTCGCGCAGTGGCGTGCGGCTGATGCCCAACTGCTCGGAGAGGGTGACCTGGGAGAGCTTGGTTCCCGGGGTCAGCGTGCCGTCCAGGATGCACTCGCGCAGGTAGGTGTGGATGTAGGGGATCGCCTCCCGTGCCTTGGGTACGTGGACCGGCCGGATCGCGGGGATGAGCGCCGTGCGGGGCATGCCGTAACTCTCCCTGATCCGGGGCCGGCTGCAAACAGCCGCGGGCCTGCGAGTCCTTGACGTCACGTGAAAAGTACATACAGTTTACCTGGTGAGCCGCCGTGACCCCGCGCCACCCGTCGACCCGTCCCGGCTGCTGGGGCGCGACTACTGGCTCGTACTGTCCACACCGGAGGCCGGCACCACCGCCGCGGCCGTCGAGGCGCTCGTTCCCGAGCACATCGGCTGGCTGCTCGGGTTGGAGCGGGACGGGGTGCTGTTCCTGTCCGGGCCGCTGCTGTCCGGCCCGGGCACGGGGCCGGGCTCGGGCGTCACGGTGCTGCGCGCCGCGGACGAGGAGGCGGCCCGGCAGATCGCCGCGGCCGACCCGTTCGTGCACGCCGGGCTGCGGCGGTTCGAGCTGTACCGGTGGCGGTTGAACGAGGGCAGCGTCTCGGTCCGGGTGTCGCTGGGCACCGGGGCGTACGAGTGGCGCTGACGCACCAGACGGCCCGGGAGGTAACGATGCGAGTCGGCGTGATCGGGCTCGGCAAGATGGGCCTGCCCATCGCCCGCAACCTGATGGAGCGCGGCTTCGAGGTGATCGGCTACCGGCGGCGTGGCTCGCCGGAGCTGGCCGAGGCCGGCGGCGAGCCGGCGGATTCGGCCGCCGCGGTCGCCGCCGCGGCCGACGTGCTGGTCTCCATCCTGCCGGACGAGGCCGCGGTGGCCGAGGTGATCACCGGGCCGGCCGGCACGCTGCGCGCGCTGCGGCCGGGCACCGTGCACATCGAGATGAGCACGATCGACGTGGCGGTCAAGGCCGGGCTGCGCGACGCCGTCCGGGCCGCCGGCGGCGACCTGCTGGACTGCCCGATCAGCGGCAGCCCGGGGATGGTCGCGCCGCGGCTGGCCACCACCTTCGTCTCCGGTGAACCGGCCACTGTGGACACTGTGCGGCCGGTGCTGGAGGCGCTGTCCGGCCCGTGGGTCTATGCCGGGTCGTTCGGCGCCGGCGCGCACCTGAAGTACATCTCCAGCCTGCTGGTCGCGGTGCACACGGTGGCCGCGGCCGAGGCGATCACGATGGCCCGGCACAGCGGCCTCGACCTCGACCTGGTGCAGTCCACTCTGGACAACTCGATCGCGGCGTCGGCGATCCTGCGGCAGCGCGGCCCGGTGATGCGCGCCCGGCAGTGGTCGCCGGCGCCCGGGCCGATCGACACGCTGCACCCGATCCTGACCCAGGTCGAGGCGTACGCGGCCGACCTCGGTGTCGACGCCGCGGTGTTCGCCTCGGCCAAGACCGTGTTCGACAAGGCCGTCGCGGCCGGCTGGGGTGAGCTGGACATCGCCAGCGTGCACGACCAGGTGGCCGGCGGGGCAGCAGCGCAGGGGAGTACGGCATGAGTTGGTCGGTGGCGACGTTCCGGCGCGGCGAGACGGTCGGCCTGGCCGCCCTGCTGGACGGCGGCCCGCTGGTGCAGCCACCGGAGCTGAAGCAGTGGGCGACCGCGCTGGAACTGCTGGAGGACTGGGCCCAGGCCGCCGATGTGCTGCGCGGCCTCGAGGTCACCGGTGCCCCGGTGGTCGAGTACGACGCGCTGCTGGCGCCGATCCGCTGGCCGCGCAAGGTGATCTGCGCCGGCGTCAACTACCGCCGGCACGTGCTGGAGATGGGCGGCGAGATCCCCGACGGCGACTGGCGGCCGTTCTTCTTCCTCAAGACCCCGACCACCACGGTGATCGGGCCGACCGACCCGATCACCCTGCACTCGGCCGAGACGGCCAGGTACGACTGGGAAGCCGAACTGGCCGTGGTGATCGGCATCGGCGGCCGGGACATCCCGGCCGACCGCGCCCTGGACCACGTCGCCGGCTACTGCGTGGCCAACGACATCACCGCCCGCGGCCTGCACAAGCGGCGGGCGGTGCCGGCCGCGGCGTTCGTCTACGACTGGTTCGCCGCCAAGTCGCTGGACGGCTCGCTGCCACTCGGCCCGGGCATCACGCCGGCCTTCCAGGTGCCCGACCCGCAGGCACTGCGGTTGCGGCTCTGGCACAACGGCGAGCTGCAGCAGGACGAGTCCACTTCGGACATGATCTGCCCGGTGGCCGAGCTGATCGCCACCGCCAGCGAGGTCACCCGGCTGGAGCCGGGCGATGTGATCACCACCGGCACGCCGTCCGGTGTGGGCGTCGGGCGCGGGCTGTTCCTGCGCGACGGCGACCTGGTCCGGACCACCATCGACGGGCTGGGCGCGCTGGACAACCCCGTCATCGAAGCATCGGGAAGGACGCCATGATCTACGTATCGCATCAGCTGCCGGTGAACGTCCCGGGCGAGCCGGTGCTCGATCGCGCGGCGGTCTGGCACGGCCTGGTACTCAAGGCCAACAACGCGCTGCCGTTCGTGCCGAGCATGACCTACTGCGAGGTGACGCAGCGGTACGGCGACACCGTGTTCGACCGCGACATCGACTTCCGCGGCGATCGCTTCACCGAGCGGATCACCCTGGAGGAACCGCACCGGGTGGTGTTCACCCGGATCGCCGGCCCGGTGCTGGGCACGATCGCCAACGAGATCGAGGGCCCGCCGGACGACCTGCGGCTGCGGTTCAGCTTCGCGCTCGTCGTCGGCGGGGTGGCCGGGGGCTCCGCCGGTGAGCAGGAGTACGCCGACTCGATGACCGGCGACTACCTGAAGGCGGTCGCCGCCACGCTGGCCGCGATGCGCCGGCTGGCCACCGAGAACGCGGTGTCAGCGTGACCGGCCGGCTGGCCGGCCGGGTCGCGGTGGTCACCGGCGCGGCCAACGGGATCGGCCGGGCGTACGCCGGTCGGCTCGCCGCCGAGGGCGCCGCGGTGGCGGTGCTCGATATCGCGGACGGGGCGGAGACGGTGGCCGAGGTCGAGGCGGCCGGATCCAAGGGCGCCGCGTTCGCCGTCGACCTCACCGACGCCGACCAGGTGGCCGCCGTGGCGCGGGAGGTGACGGCATCCCTCGGCGCCGCCGACATCCTGGTGAACAACGCCGGCATCTACCCGAACCAGCCGCTGGACGGGATGACGGCGGCCGACTGGCGTCGGGTCTTCGCGATCAACGTCGACTCGATGTTCTACGCCAGCCAGGCGTTCACGCCGGCGATGAAGGCCCGCGGCTGGGGCCGGATAGTGAACATGACGTCGAACGCGATCGGGCTGGTGATCCCCGGCTTCACGCACTACACCGCGGCCAAGATGGCGGTGATCGGGTTGACCCGGGGGCTGGCCACCGAGCTGGCCGAGTTCGGCATCACCGCCAACGCGATCGGCCCGTCGCTGGTCCGCACCGCGACCACCGAGGCCGGGCCGGCGGCGTTCTTCGACATCGTGCCGCAGTTGCAGGCGATCAAGCGGGTGCAGCTGCCGACCGACCTCACCGGCACGCTGGCGTTCCTGGTCTCCGACGACGCGGCCTTCATCACCGGCCAGACCTTCTATGTGGACGGCGGCCTGCTGCGGGCCAGTTGACCTGGGGTGGGCCGGCTCAGCCGGCCCACCCCAGGGTCGGGTCAGTCCCGGGGCTCCAGGTTGGCCAGGAAGGCCGCCGGCGGCGGCGCGCCCCACAGGTGCGGCGGGACGTCCCAGTCGTTCGCCACCCAGGAGTCGTCCACCTGGTCGATGTCGGAGAACCACTCGATCCAGGACCCCCACGGATCCGGGTTGTAGTGGAAGAAGTTCGAGCCGATCGTGTGCCGGCCCAGCCCCCAGCCGGGTTCGCGGCCCTTGCCGCGCATCCGGTCGGCGCCGAACGCGATCGCGTCGACGGACGGCACCTCGAAGCTGGCGTGGTGGAAGCCCGGGTGGCTGCTGGCGATGAAGCCGAAGATGTGGTGGTCGCCCGGCCCGGCGTTCAGGAACGTGACGAGGCCATGGATGGTGTCGCTCACCCGCAGCCCGAGCACCTCGGTGTAGAAGGCGGTCAGCTGCTGTGGCTGCGGGGTGAACAGCAGCGCGTGCCCGAGCCGGCGCGGCAGCACATCCTCGCCGGCGGTCAGCCACTGTGCGGTGCCGACCCGCTGCACCCGACCACCTTGGTTGGTCAGCACCTCGGGCACCGGCCGGGCCGGTGCCGGCGGTTCGGCCAGCAGCTGTACGGCGGTGCCGTCCGGGTCGCGCAGCCAGAGGCCGGCCTCGGACGCCCCGGCCGGCGGCTCGATGACCGGCGTACCGGCCCGGTCCAGCGCGGCCCGGATCGAGTCCATTGTGTCCGGTCGGACGGTGAACGAGACGTGGTGCAGCCGCTTCGCCGGCGCCTCCACCAGCCGTACCTGTTCCTGGTCCCGACCCGGGCACTGGGCGACCAGCGTGCCGTCCTTCTCGCCGGTCTCCAGGCCGAAGTCCTGCAGGAACCCCTCGGCGACGGCCAGGTCGGGCACCTGCAGCGCGTAGTGGTGCAGTCCCGAGATCACAGGTCTACCCCTTTCCTCGAAAACTACATACAGTTTATCGGGGTCGGAACGTTCTGGATAGCCAGGGAGGCGCGGTGGTGGTCGCGGCGTCGGTGCTGCGCGCCGAGCTGGTCGAGGCGGCGCGCGCCCTGTCCGCGCTGGGCCTGGTCACCGCGTACGGCCACGTCTCGGCGCGGGTCGGCGCCGAGGTGCTGATCACCCCGGCCGGCGACCTGGCCACCGCCACCGAGTCCACTGTGGTCAGCCTGGCGCTGGACGCGGTCGCGCTGCCGCCCGGCGCGCCGGCGGAAACCTGGGCCCACCTGGCGCTCTACCGGGCCCGGCCGGACGCGGCGGCGGTCGCCCGGGCGCAGCCCCCGGCCACCTTCGCGGTGGCCGCCCGGGTGGACGCGGTGCGGCCGCTGCACGGCCAGGCCGCGTGGCTGGGGGAGCGGGTGCCGGTGCACGACGACGCGCGGCTGCTGCGGTCCGCCGAGCTGGCCGGGCCGGCCGCGGCGAGCCTGCCGGCCGGCGAGGCGCTGCTGCTGCGTGGCAACGGCGCGCTCACCCTCGGCGCCACCCCGGGCCTGGCGGTGGCCCGGATGTGGCTGCTGGCCGCCGCCTGCGCCGTGCACCTCGACGCCGGGCCGGCGGCCCGGCCACTGTCCACTGTGGAGATCGAGAGCTGGCGGGCGGTCGGGGCCGAGCTGCTACCCCGGCTCTGGGCCCACCTGCGCCGGCGTGCCGCCGCCCCGGCCGGGGCAGACCTTGAGGAGGGTTCGGCATGACCGTGTATCCCGGTGGCCTCCGTCGCTCCGCTCCCCGGTCGCTGGCGGTCCCTGCGACGCGCATTCCGGAGGCCACCGCATGACCGACCTGGACATCGACAAGCTGGCCGACCTGCTGCTGGCGGCGTACACCGAAGGGCCGGTGCCGCCGCTGACCGAGAGCCATCCGGGGTTGACCGTCGAGGACGCGTACCGCGTCCAGCTGCGCCAGGCCGAGCTGCGGCTCCGCGGCGGCGCGGGCATCGCCGGCTTCAAGGTCGGCCTCACCTCGGCGGCGATGCGGCAGCAGCTGGGCGTGCACGAGCCCGACTACGGCCACCTGTTCACCGACATGGTGTACGGCGCGGACACCCCGATCCCGGTGGACGGGTTCCTGCAGCCGCGGGCCGAACCGGAGATCGCGCTGGTGCTCGGCAGCCCGCTGGCCGGCCCGCTGGTCAGCGTGACCGACCTGCTGTCTGCGACGGCGTACGCGCTGCCGGCCATCGAGATCATCGACAGCCGGATCGCCGACTGGCGGATCGGGCTGGCCGACACCGTCGCCGACAACGCCTCCAGCGCCGGTCTGGTGCTGGGCGGCACACCCACCCCGGTCAGTGGTCTGGACCTCTCCCTGCTCGGCTGCGTGTTCCGGCAGAACGGCCGGATCCTGGCCACCGGCGCGGGCGCCGCGGTGCTCGGCTCACCGCTGCGGGCGGCCTGCTGGCTGGCCAACACGCTGCTGGCCCGGGGCGCCGAACTGGCCGCCGGGCACGTCATCCTGACCGGCTCGATCACCGCCGCGACCCCGGTGCGGGCCGGCGACAGTGTCACCGCGACCATCGACCGGCTCGGCTCGGTCACCGCCCTGTTCGACTGAGGGGACTGTCCACTATGCACAGCCCGGTGACGGCCGCGATCGTCGGCCCCGGCAACATCGGCACCGACCTGATGTTCAAGCTGCTGCGGCACAGCGAATCGGTACGGCCGGTCTACCTGGTCGGCGTCGATCCGGCCTCGGACGGGCTGGCCCGGGCCCGGCGGCTCGGCATCGAGGCCAGCGCCGGCGGCGTCGACTGGCTGCTGGCCCGCGACCCGCTGCCGGACCTGGTGTTCGAGGCGACCAGCGCGCGGGCGCACGCGGCCAACGCGCCCCGGTACGCGGCGGCCGGCATCCGCGCGGTCGACCTGACCCCGGCCGCGGTCGGCCCGTACGTCTGCCCGGCGGTCAACCTGGACCTGAACCTGGACGCGCCGAACCTGAACCTGATCACCTGCGGCGGCCAGGCCACCACGCCGATCGTGGCCGCGGTCAGCCGGGTGGTCGACGTCGGCTACGCCGAGATCGTCGCGTCGATCGCGTCCCGGTCGGCCGGACCGGGCACCCGGGCCAACATCGACGAGTTCACCGAGGTGACCGCGCGCGCCCTGGAGGTGGTCGGCGGCGCCCGGCGGGGCAAGGCGATCATCATCCTGAACCCGGTGGAGCCACCGATGATCATGCGGAACACGGTGTTCTGCGCGATCCCGGCCGAGGCCGCCGAGCCCGGCCCGGTGCGCGACGCGGTGGCGGCGAGCATCGACGCGATGGTCACGACCGTCCAGCAGTACGTGCCCGGCTACGCGCTGCGGGCCGATCCGCAGTTCGACGGGCCGTCCGAGGCCTGGCGCGGGATGGCCCGGGTGGGTGTCTTCCTCCAGGTCCGCGGCCGGGGTGACTACCTGCCCGACTACGCCGGCAACCTGGACATCATCACCGCCGCCGCCGCCCGGGTCGGCGACCTGCTCGCGGCCCACCTGGGAGTGCCAGCATGAGCTCGCCGTCCACAGTGACCGAGGTCCGGCTGACCGACTCCACGCTGCGGGACGGCTCGCACGCGATGGCGCACCGGTTCACCGAGGAGCAGGTGCGGGCCGTGGTGCACGCGCTGGACCGCAGCAACGTCGAGGTGATCGAGGTCGCGCACGGCGACGGGCTGGGCGGCTCCAGCTTCAACTACGGGTTCTCCGCGGTGGACGAGTTCGACCTGATCGCGGCCGCGGTGGCCGAGGCGACCCGGGCCCGGATCGCGGTGCTGCTGCTGCCCGGCGTCGGCACCATCGAGGACCTGCGGCACGCGCACGCGGTCGGCGCCTCGGTCGCCCGGATCGCCACCCACTGCACCGAGGCGGACGTGTCGGTGCAGCACTTCGCCGCCGCCCGCGAGCTGGGCATGGAGACCGTCGGGTTCCTGATGCTCAGCCACCGGATCGGCCCGGCCGAGCTGGCCCGGCAGGCCCGCATCATGGTGGACGGCGGCGCGCAGTGCGTCTACGTGGTGGATTCGGCCGGTGCGCTGGTGCTCGCCGACGCGCAGGCCCGGGTGCAGGCGCTGCTGGCCGAGATCGGCGACCAGGCGCAGGTCGGCTTCCACGGCCACCAGAACCTCTCCATGGGCGTGGCCAACAGCGTGCTGGCCGTCCAGGGCGGTGCCCGGCAGATCGACGGCGCGCTGTGCGCGCTCGGCGCCGGTGCCGGCAACGCGCCCACCGAGGTGCTCGCCGCCACCTTCGACCGGCTCGGCATCAGCACCGGTGTCGACGTCGACGGCGTACTGGCCGCGGCGCAGGACGTGCTGCGCCCGATCATCGGCCGGTTGCCGGTGGCCGACCGGTCCGCGATCGTGCAGGGATATGCCGGCGTCTACAGCAGTTTCCTGCTGCACGCCGAGCGCGCGGCGGCCCGCTACGGGGTGCCGGCGCACGAGATCCTGCAGCGGGTCGGCGCGGCCGGCTACGTCGGCGGCCAGGAAGACATGATCATCGACATCGCCATCCAGCTCGCCGCGGGCTCTTGACCCCACCCACAGACTGCATACACTTTCCGGAGGGCCGGCAACTCGCCGTCGACCGACCGTCCACAGGGGAACGAGCCCCTGCCGCGGACCGGAGGGACCCGAAATGTCAACGACTCCCGCACCCGTAACCGCTCCCGGCGAGGTCGACGAGGCGCTGCGGCAACGCATCGCCGACGACCTCGCCGGCCGGTTCACCGGCGACATCATCGGCCCGGAGCACCCGGACTACCCGGCCCGCCGGGCGGTCTGGAACGCGATGATCGACCGGCGCCCCGGGCTGATCCTGCGCTGCACCAGCACCGCGGACGTGGTGGCCGCGGTCGATGTGGCCCGCACCCACGGCCTGGGCCCGTCGGTGCGCTGCGGTGGCCACTCGGTGTCCGGCCGCGCGCTGTCCGACGGCGGCCTGACCATCGACCTCGGCGGCATGCGGGCGGTCACCGTGGACACCGACCAGAAGCTGGTGCATGTGGACGGTGGCTGCCTGCTCGGCGACGTGGACGCGGCCACCGCGCCGCACGCGCTGATCGTCCCGGCCGGCATCATGTCCGGGACCGGCGTCTCCGGGCTGTCACTCGGCGGCGGCATCGGCTGGTTCTCCCGCAAGCACGGGCTGACCTGCGACCAGTTCGTGTCGCTGCAGGTGGTGCTGGCCAGCGGCGAGGTGGTCGAGGCCTCCCGGACCGAGCACCCGGACCTGTTCTGGGCGCTGCAGGGCGGCGGCGGCAACTTCGGCGTGGTCACCCGCTTCACCTTCCAGGCCTACGACTTCGGCCCGCTGATGCGCATCGGGGTCTCGCTCTACCACCCCGACGACGCCGCGCAGGCGCTGCGCGAGTACGCCGCGCTGGTGCCGACGCTGCCGCGCACGGTCGGCTGGCACGCGGCGCTGAAGCCGGAGATGCCGCCGTTGCCGTTCGTTCCGCCGGAGCTGGTCGGCAAGCCGATGCTGATGCTGATCGCGATGTGGCTGGACGACGCCGACGCGGCCGACGGGGCCGAGCTGATCGACCGGCTGGGCTCGATCGGCACGCCGGCGGTGGCCGCGTCCACGGTGCTGCCGTTCGGCGCCGGGGTACAGCGGCTGATCGACGAGGAGTTCGCCGACGGGCACCGCTACTACACCAAAGAGGCACACGTCGCCGAGCTGGCCGACGATGCGATCGACATCCTGGTCGACTTCTGGAAGCGGATGCCGATGACCGGTGAGGTCGAGATCATCGGCCTGGGCGGGGCGATCACCGACGTGGCCGAGGACGCGACCGCCTTCTCCAACCGGGAGTACCTGCTCTGGCTCAACTTCGCGATGCGCTGGGACGACCCGGCCAACGACGCCGACTACATGCGGCTGACCCGCGACTGCGTGGCCGCGCTCAAGCCGTGGACCGGCACCGGCGTCTACGTCAACATGCTCAACTTCGACGAGCTGGACCGGGTGGTGGAGGCGTACGGCTCGCAGAAGTACGCCCGGCTCGGCCGGATCAAGGCGCAGTACGACCCGGCGAACCTGTTCCGGGTCAACTACAACATCACCCCGCAGCCGTAGACCAGTAGCCGTAGACCAGTAGCGCCGCACCGCCAAGCACCGCCCGGGTACCGCTCGCCGGTACCCGGGCGGTGCTTGGCCGTTCTAGACCGTCCACAAAGGACTTTATTGCGAGGGGTTGACGGTCGCGTAAAACTGCATACAGTTTAGATACTCGCGATGGCGGGGACCGGTCGGACCTTGGGGGCGCTGATGGCGGGAACTGCCGCTGCGGTAAGGATGCGGCGGGTGGCCGAGGTGCACGAGTTCGGCGTGACCGCCGTGCTGGTCATCCTCTGCGCCGCCGTCGCGGTGGCGCACCCGCGCTTCCTGGCGGCCCGCTCGCTGGCCAACATCGGCCAGCAGGCCGCCTTCTTCGGCATCATCTCCCTCGGCATGGTCTTCCTGCTGGCGATGCGGGAGATCGACCTGTCGGTCGGCAGCAACTACGCGCTCACCACGATCGTGGCCGCCACCCTCATCAAGGACGGGCTGCAGCCCTGGCTCGGCGGCCTGCTGGCGGTGCTGCTCGGCATCGCGCTCGGCGCGGTCAACGGGGTGCTGGCCAACGTGTTCCGGCTGCCGGTGATCATCGTGACGCTGGGCACGCTGACCGCGTACCGGGGGTTCGGGCTGGTGGTCTCGGGCAGCGTCAGCATCGGCGGGCAGCCGGTGGACAGCCACTTCTACGGCTGGCTCGGCCGCAGCTACGGGAAGATCCCGTTCATCGTGATCGTGTTCGCGGCCGCCGCGATCGTGCTCACGGTGGTGTTCCGGGCCAGCCCGTTCGGCTTCGCGGTGCGCGCCATCGGGTCCAATGAGGAGGCGGCCCGGCTCACCGGCTACCCGATCGGCCGCACCCGGCTGCTGGTCACCATGCTGGTCGGTGGCCTGTGTGGCCTGTCCGGCGCGCTGACGCTGGCCTTCTTCGGCGCCGCCGACCCGGGCGTGGGCACCGGCTACGAACTGCTCGTGGTGGCGGCGGCCATCATCGGCGGCACCAGCCTGGCCGGCGGCAGCGGCAGCGTGCCGGGCGCGCTGCTCGGCGCCCTGATCATCAGCGTGATCGGCGCCGGCCTGACCCAGTTCGGCGTTTCGGCCGCCTGGGGTACCTTCGTCACCGGCGCGATCATCGTCACGGCAGTCGCGTTCGACGCGTTCCTCCGCCGCCGGGCCGCGGCCCGCGCATGACCGCCCCGGTGCGCGTCGAGGTGGGCGGCCCCGCGCTGCTCGAGGTGGCCGACCTGGCCAAGAACTACGGCGGCGTGCAGGCGCTGCGCGGCGCCTCGCTGCGCGTGCACGCCGGCGAGATCCACGCGCTGCTCGGCGAGAACGGCACCGGCAAGAGCACGCTGATGAAGATCGTGGCCGGGGTCGAGGTGCCGTCCGCCGGGACGGTCCGGCTGGCCGGCGCCCAGATCGCGGCGCCGGGCGGGCCGGCCGGCCGGCACCCCGGGATCGGCATCGTCTTCCAGGAGCTCAGCCTCTTCCCGGACCTGGACGTACTGGCCAACCTGTTCGCCGGCCGCGAGCCGACCCGCGGCCGGCTGGTCGACCGGGCCGCGATGGCCCACCGCGCCGCGCCGGTGCTGGCCCGGGTCGGCCTGAACGTCCCGCTCGGCACCCTGGTCGGCCGGCTCAGCCTGGCCGAGCGGCAGCTGGTGGAGATCTGCAAGGCGCTGCTCGGCGACGCGTCGCTGCTGATCCTGGACGAACCCAGCTCCGCGCTGAACGCGGTGGAGAGCGCCCGGCTGTTCCGGCTGGTGCGCGACCTGCGTGACCAGGGCGTCGGCATCATCTACATCTCGCACCGGCTGGAGGAGGTGTTCGCGCTCGCCGACCGGATCACCGTCATGCGCGGCGGCCGGGTGGTCGACACCGGGCTGGCCGGCGAGATGAGCATCCCGTCGGTCGTGCGCACCATGCTCGGCGACTCGACGGCACGGATCGAGCCGGCCGCGCGGCGGCCGGCGCCGGCCGGTGGTTCGATGGCGGTCGAACTGTCCGATGTGGTCGTCCCGGGCGCGCTGGCCGGCGTCAGCCTGGCCGCCGGGGCGGGCGAGGTGCTGGGGCTGGTCGGCCTGGACGGTGCCGGCCACGCCATCGTGCTGGATCTGCTGTTCGGCACCGCGGCGCCGTCGGCCGGCCAGACCCGGCTGTTCGGCCAGCCCTGGCGGCCGCGGCGGCCCCGGGACGCGGTGGCGGCCGGCGTCGCGTTCGTCCCGCCGGACCGGGCCCGCGCCGGACTGATGATGCTCCGCAGCGTGGCCGACAACATCGCCCAGGTCCGGCTCACCCGATCGTCGGGTTCAGACCGGATGGTCCGGCGTCGGGTCGTGCACCAGCGGGCTCGGCACTGGGTCGAGCGGCTCGGCATCCGGACCGCCTCGGTCGGCCGGCCGGTCAACACGCTGTCCGGCGGCAACCAGCAGAAGGTGGTGCTGGCCAAGTGGCTGGAGGTCGAACCCCGGCTGGTGCTGCTCAACGACCCGACCCGCGGCGTGGACGTCGGCGGCAAGGCTGACCTCTACGCGATCATCCGCGACCTGGCCGGCGCCGGCGCCACCGTGCTGTTCACCTCGACCGAACTGGCCGAGTTCGCGCTGCTCTGCGACCGGGTGCTGGTCTTCCAGGCCGGTCGGGTGGTGGGCACCGTGACCGCGGCCGCGGCCACCGAACACGTCCTGCTCGAAGCCGTCAACACCGGTCGGATCCCACCGACCTGAACCCCCTCCGTCCGATCGCGACAGTCCATTCCGGACGGCCGGGCGGTCCCGAAGCCTGGAGGACCCCGTGAAGATCACCCGAACGCGCGCGGTGACGGCGCTGTTAGTGGTCGGCGGCACGCTGCTGGCCGGCTGTGGCTCGGATTCCGCCGACTCCGGTGGCTCCGGCGGCACCCGGGCCGACGGCACGCTGAACGCCGGCGGCAAGAAGATCGTCTACGCCAGCTTCTACCGGGCCCCGCTGGCGCAGAACATCGCCGGCGGCGCGAAGGACGCGGCCACCGCCACCGGCGCCTCGTTCGACTGGGTCGGCCCAGCCAACATCGATCCGCCGACCGCGGTGAAGAACTTCCAGGACGCGGTGGCCGCCGGCGCCGACGGGGTGATTGTCGGTGCGTTCCCGAGCGAGATCTGGCGGGTGCCGATCGACCGCGCCGGCGTCCCGGTCGTCACCGCCGACGTGTACTCGGCCGGTTCCAAGGCCACCACCCACGTCGCCCCGGACAAGTACGAGCTCGGCGTGCAGTTGGCCAACGCGTTCGACAAGGCGCTGCCGGCCGGCGCCAGCGGCACCATCTACGGCGGCA
>Ga0307499_10000112_pt1 | contig 28886 bp, 22 predicted proteins | sample 13_S_MG_FD_201363 | JGI IMG/M metagenome (GOLD analysis project Ga0307499, IMG submission 201363) | Soil microbial communities from Populus trichocarpa stands in riparian zone in the Pacific Northwest, United States - 13_S | ecosystem: Environmental > Terrestrial > Soil > Riparian zone > Trees... | reverse complement strand
CGACGAGGACGAGTACCGGGAGAGGGATGTCCGCGACGGCGAACGTGGCGAATCGTCCGGCCTCACGAGTCTCGGCCTGGACCACCTCGCCGCCGGTCATCATGGCCGTCGAGCCGTAGATCACCGAGCCGGCGCCCAGGGTGACGACGACGGGGTTGAGGCCGAGGCCCACGATGAAGCCTTGACCCAGCCCGAGCGCGAGCGCGACCAGGATGGCCGCGAGTGCGCCGACGAAGATGCTCCCGGTCGCGTTGGTGGTCCACAGGAAGAGGACGCCGGAGAGCACCACCGACGACGTGACGCCCAGCGAGAAGAGGTTGCCCGACAGCGTGATCGCGGTCATGCCCGCGGCCATGATGCCCGTGATCGACGTCGCAAGGAGGATCGCCCTGATCGTCTCGAAGGTCAGGAACTGCGGGACCGAGATGCTCGCGACGATGAAGACCAGCACGATGAGGATGGGCAGCGCGAAGTTCCTGGTCCCGTCCATCGCCTTGCGGTGACCGGCGCGCTCCTGGAATGCGATCGCCGACCCTTGCACGGTGGTCATGCGAGCACCTCCTCGCGGTGCATGACCTCGCGGACGAGCTCCGGCTCGGTCCACTCGTCTGCCGGCTTGATGGCTGTCTGCGCGCCTCGGTAGAACGTGACGATGGTGTCGGCCAGGCCGAGCACCTCATTGGTGTCCGACGAGCTCACGATCACGCCCACCCCCGAGTCGCTCAGCCTGCGGATCTGCGCATAGATCTCTGCGCGCGCGCCGACGTCCACGCCGCGAGTGGGTTCCTCGACAAGAAGGACACGCGGCCTGATACCCAGCCACTTGCCGACCGCGACCTTCTGCTGGTTGCCGCCGGACAGGTTGCCCACCGACATGTTCATACGCGTCTGGTCGATCGCGAAGTGGGATGCGTCGCGTGCGGCTTCGGCTGACTCTTCCCCTCGGTTGACGATCCCGAACGCTGAGACTCGTCGCAACCAGGGCGAGGACATGTTGTGCCGGATCGTCATGCCCTTGAAGACGCCGTCGGCCTTTCGGTCTGGCGAGCAGTAGGCCACCCCCGACAGGATTCCGCGGCGACGACTGCGCAGGTCGAGCGTCGTGCCGTCGAGCTCCACGGTGCCTGCGAGGACGTCCTCGGCTCCCGCGATCGCCCGCATGATGTTCGTGGTGCCGGAGCCCAGCTGGCCCGTCAGCCCGAGGATCTCGCCACGGCGCAGCCGCAGGTTCACCTCGCCGCGCGTGCCCGCGACCTTGAGGCCGCGGGTCTCGAGGACGACCTCGCCCATGGTCTCGGCGCGGTGAGGGTAGAGATCGCCGAGCTCGCGGCCGATCATCATCGTGACGACCTTGTCCACGGTGAGGTCACTGACCTTCTGGGGCGGCTGGCTGCCTCCGTTGCGGAAGATGACGACCTGGTCTGCGATCTCGAAAACCTCGCCCAGTCGATGGGTGACGTAGATGATGCTCCGGCCTTCGGCGGCCAGCCGTTTGACCACCGTGAGAACACGCTCGATCTCGGCATCCGACAGCGCTGCGGTCGGCTCGTCGAAGATGACGATCTTGGCGTCTTTGGCGAGCACGCGAGCGATCTCCACGAGCTGCATCTCCGCGAGGGAGAGCTTCTCGACCGGCGTGCTCGGGTCGAGGTCCTCGAGGCCGACCCGGGCCAGGATGGCTCGTGCGGAGCTGTTGAGCTTGCGCGGACTCCACCACCATGGGGCCCCTCGCTGACCGAGCACCAGGTTCTCGGCGACGGTCAGGTTCCCGACCGTGCTGAACTCCTGGTGCACGACGGCGATGCCCGCCGCCTGCGATGCATTGACCGTGTGCAGCTCGACCTCGTGCCCGTCGATCTTGATCGTGCCCTCGTCATGACTGATGAGGCCACAGATGATCTTGACGATCGTGCTCTTCCCGGCGCCGTTCTCGCCGAGCAGGGCCATGACCTCACCGGGCTTCAGCGTGATGTTCGCGTCGACGAGGGCGCTGACGGCGCCGTAGGACTTCGAGATGCCCGTCGCTTCCAGACGGAACGGATTTGTCGCGTTCATGCTTTCCTTCGCAATCAGTTGCGCCACGGGATCGGGCGTGCCCTAGCGGCCTGGCGGGTCCCGGATGGCTCGAAGTCGGGACCCGCCGGGCCGGCGGCATTCTCAGGAGGCGGCGTCGCCCATCAGCCTGAAGAAGTCGTAGCCCCAGATCTTGAAGGAGCCGATGTTCTCGCCCGTGACGGTCGGGTTCATCATGAACGTGACCCGCGTCGGCGGCTCCATCGCGAGCTCCGGCTTCTCCTCGTCGGACGCGATCGTGACCTCGCCGTCCGTGACCTTGCCGGTGGCGAGGTACTGGGCCACGTTGTCGACGATGAGCGTCCCTTCGATGACGGGCGCCTGCAGCACGGCAGTGGTGATCTTGCCCGAGCGGAGGTTGTCCGTGCTCCCGGACGACGTGCCGGTCATGAGGAACACGTCCTTACCGGGCTTCAGCCCGTTCTGCTCGGCGGCCTGGACGACACCGTTGCCCATGTCGTTGGTCTGGACGTAGATGATGTCGATCCCATCGGAGAGGTACTTGGGGATGGCGGTGCTCGCGGCCTTGAAGGCGCCCTGTGCGTCGAACTCCGCGGCACCTTCCCGGCCGAGGAAGTTGACCTTGCCGTCGACGACCTTCAGGAAGGCGTTGTGACGGTCCTCCCCGGCGGCGTAGTCACCGGAGCCGAGCGAGATCTCGAGCACGTTCGGCAGACCGCCGGGGCCGTGAAACTCGTAGCCGTCCGTCGTCATCTTGTGGATCTGCGCCAGCGTGTCCTTGCCGGCCTGGTCGCCGATGCCGATGTCGGAGACGCCGGCGTAGCCGATCTTGATGAACTCCTCGGCGGCCGGGTCGATCAGCTGGTTCCACTGCAGCACCGGGGCGACTCGCGACAGGGCGCGGATCGACGCAGTCGCGTTGGCCGCGGAGGCCGGCCAGAACATCACGGCGGCGGCCTTCTCGTTCGTCGCCAGCCACTCTTGGACCTGCTGGTCCTCCTCGGTCTGGTCGAAGTTGTTCTCGACGATGCTGATGGTGAAGCCGAGCTTCTTGGCTTCGGCCCCGGCGGCCTTGGCGGCGGCGGCGAGGTAGACGTTCGAGGTCGAGGGCATGAAGACCTTGAGGAGTGCGCCGTCGCCCTTCAACGACCCCGTGCCGGAGCCGGAGCCGCCCTCGGCACTGGTGTCGGTGTTCGACGACCCGGAGCTACAGCCCAGGGCGCCGAACACCAGCCCGAGCGCCAGCACGGATCCGACGACTGCCCATCGAGCGGATGTCCTCCTCGTTCTCGGGTTTCCTATGCTCCTTGAGCTTCTGCTGCTTCCGACGGTCATGTGGATCTCCTGTTCCTGGAACTGACAGAAAGGTCCGAGCTGGTGGTGTGTGTCATGCCGAGGGGTCGACGAGCAGCTTCATGCGGCGTCCGGCCCGCAGCTCCTCGTAGCCGTTTTCGATGACGTTGCTGAGCGGGATCGACTCGACCCAGCCGGTGGTGTCGTAGTGGCCCTTGGCCATCAGGGCGATGACCGCCCGGTAGTCGTCGGCGGTGTAGCAGATGGTCCCCTGGATACGTCGCTCCCGGAGCACCAGGTTGATCAGCGGTGTGGCGAGCGGCTTGTCGTAGATGGCGACGCTGATCAACGGGCGGCGCTCTCCCACGCAGTTCAGAGCGGTCTCGACGGCGGGCTGCACACCGGCGGCGTCGAAGGCGGCGTCCACGCCGTCACCACTTGTCTGCTCCGCGACCAGGGCGGCGACGTCCTGGCTGGTCGGGTCGAGCGTGCGCGCTCCCAGGGCCTCGATCGAGGCGCGGCGGGTCGCGGAGGGCTCGACGACGTCGACCTCGCTCAGCCCCATCCCCTTGAGGGCGAACCACAGGCCGATCCCGATCGGCCCGGCCCCGAAGATCAGCGCCCGGCTCTGGTCGTTGAGCTCTGCGAGGGTGGCCGCGTGGTAGGCCACCGACATCGGCTCGACCAGGGCCCCCAACTCGAGGGAGACGGTGTCGGGGAGCTGGTGGACCTGGTTCTGGGGGACGACGGTGTACTCCGCCATCCCCCCGTCCGCCATGAGGCCGTGGAACCCGATCGACGTGCACAGGTTGTAGTGGCCCGCGCGGCAGGGCCGGCACTCTCCGCAGCGGTAGATCGGCTCGATGGTGACGTTGTCACCCTCGTGCACCGAGGTCACGCCGGCACCCACCTCGGTCACGACGCCCGAGAACTCGTGGCCGATGATGACGGGCGCCGCCCTGCCGGTGAGTGGGTGCGGGTCCGACGGGGAGATGAAGATCGGACCGTCGTAGTACTCGTGCAGATCGGTACCACAGATGCCGTTCCGGTCCACCTTGACCTTCACCTGCCCCGCACCTGGCGTGGGCTCCGGCATGCCCTCGATCTCGAGCTTGTGGTTGCCGTAGTAGACGGCTGCACGCATGGCTATCTCCTCGTTCTGACGCTCCGGATGACAGGTGTGTCGGTGGCGGGAGCGATTCACCACCGGCTTCTTCAGGCGATGCGGACGAGCTTCTTGTTCGAGAACTCATCGAGGCCGAAGCGCGCGAGTTCGCGCCCGATCCCGGAGTGCTTGACCCCTCCAAAGGGCAGGTCGGCTGCGCTCTTGATGGTCGTGTTGAGGCCGACCATGCCGACCTCAAGCCGGTCGGCGACGTGGTCTGCCAGTTCCGAGTCGGCGGTGAAGACGGCGCCACCGAGGCCGTACGGCGAGTCGTTCGCCAAGGTGACGGCCTCGTCGACCGACCCCACCCGGTAGAGCACCGCGACCGGCCCGAACAGCTCCTCCTGGTAGGCGCGCATGGCCGGAGTGACGCCCGACAGCACCGTGGCGGGGAACCACGCCCCCGGGCCCTCGGGCACTTGGCCACCGAGGTGCACGACCGCCCCGTGGTCGACCGCATCCTGCACCTGCTCCACGAGCGCATCCCTGGCCGCGACGGAAGCCAGAGGACCCAGCTTGCTCTCCTCGTCGAACGGGTCCCGCGCCTGCCATTGCTTTGCGAGGGCCAGAAACGCGTTGAGGAACTGGTCGAAGACGGCGTCCTCGACGATGAACCTCTTGGACGACGTGCACACCTGACCGGCGTTCCCGAAGCGTGCGGGGACCGCCACATCGACGGCCGCCTGTAGGTCAGCGTCGGACAGGACGATGAACGGGTCCGAGCCCCCGAGCTCGAGGACGCACTTCTTGAGGTGCCGCCCGGCCAGCTCCCCGATGGCGCGCCCCGCTCGCTCGGATCCCGTGAGCGAGACCCCGTGGACCTCGGGGCTGCCGATCATGGTGGCCACGTGGTCGTTGCTCGCGAACACGTTCTGGTACACGCCGTGCGGAGCTCCCGCCTCGATGACGAGCTGCTCCATCCGGATCGCCTGCTGGGGGCAGTTCGGCGCGTGCTTGAGGAGGATGGTGTTTCCCAACAGCAGGTTGGGGGCGACGAACCGAGCCACCTGGTAGTAGGGGAAGTTCCAGGGCATCACCCCCAGGAGGGGGCCGATGGGTGCGGTACGGACAATGGCGCGCCCTGCGCCGGCGATGTCGAGCTCCTCGTCGGCCAACAGCGCCGGACCCTTGGTGGCGTAGTACTCGTAGATGGACGCCGCCAACTCGACCTCGCCCAGTGCCTGGGTGACGGGTTTGCCCATCTCCAGAGTGGTGAGCCGGGCGAGCTCGCCCGCGTGACGGCGGTACAGGGACGCCAGTCGCGCCAGCGTGGCGCACCTCTCCTCGATACGGGCGCCGGACCATGTCGTGTATGCCTTTGCCGAGGCGTGCAGGGCTGCTCGCAGCTCTTCCTCGTCGAGCGCAGCGAACTCCCGCACGGTCTCCCCGTTCGTGGGGTTCACGGTCGCGAACAGGGTCATGGTCGACCTCACTCCCTCTCTGCTCCGGTGTGGCGACCGTCACTCTTCGGTCGTGGCAAGCCTCGGGAGAATGACCCTGGGTCGGGCGTTCCGATGTGGAACACAGGCGGTCCACCGGTCGGCCAAGGGTCCGGCGTGGTCACTGATGCGCCTGAGGTATCAATGCAGCCCTCATTGTGTATTGGAGATATGCGTCACAGTGCGGAACCCTGAACGCAGAGAGGGGGTGCCTGATGCCGGACGTGGTCCGTGACCTGCGCTATGAGTTGATTCGCGTCGGGCTCCGTGGCTCCATCCAGACCAACGGCGTCGTCCCGGATCTCATCGTGCGCAGCTGGCGCAGGTCCATCAGCGGGGAGGTGGCGAGCGACGCGCCCGCCGTCCGATACCAAGAGGTCGACACCGACTCGCTGCTGTGTCGAGCGGCGTCCCCGATCTTCGACCGGTGGCAGGCGCAGCTGGCCGACACGGGGACCACCCTGTTGCTCAGTGACCGCAGCGGGAGCATCGTGATGCGCCGCGCGAGCGACAGCGGCGTCAAACGACGCCTCGACCAGGTGCACGCTGCCGAAGGGTTCGACTACTCCGAGGACTCGGTCGGGACCAACGGGCTCGGCACCTCGATAGCCGAGAAGCGCGCCGTCTACATCACCGGCAGCCAACACTTCAACGACATGCTGGCTGAACTCACCTGCGCCGCGGCGCCGGTGGCCACGCCCGCAGGATCGGTCATCGGCTCGATCTCGATGAGCGCTCGCAACGTCCATGCCAACCCGCTGATGATGTCCCTGACCCGCGAGATCGGTCAGCAGATCGAGGAGCGGCTACGCAGCACCTCCCGCCCCGAGGACCTCGCGCTCGCCATGTCCTACATGCGCTACACGAACTCGAAGCGGCCCACCGTGGTGATGGACCAGGAGTCCATGCTGGCCAACACTCCGGGCCTGCCCTACGTGAACGTCAGCTCCCACGTCATGCTCTGGGAGCTGTTGAACGCCCATGACTGGGCCCAGGAGCCGGTGACGGACCTCGCGCTGAGCGGTACGAGTCTCCGGGTATCGGCGCGGCGCGTGTCAGAGGGGCCGAAACCGCACTACGTGCTCCACTTCGACGACCTCGAGCCGTCCCTCTTCGGGGTCCAGCCCAGTCTCCTGGGCCGCAACGCTCCCGGCACGCGACCGCTGGCGCTCCCTCTGACTGACATGCGGCCGAGTGTCGCGGACGCGGGTGTCATCATCGTGGAAGGCCCGCGCGGCTCCGGTCGGGCGACGGCTGTGCTCGACGCCCACGTGGGTCGTGACCCCGCGATCTGGACGATCGGTGCCGACGCGGACGTCGACTGGCTCGCCTGCTCGGAGCTCCTTGCTGACAACACGAGTGTGCTGCTCCGGCGCATCGACGCCCTCGAGGACAAGGACGTCCCGCAGCTGGAGCGCCTCCTGAGGGCGCACTCGCAGGCCAGGATGCTGGGTGCGCGCTCGAGCGAGCTGCTCCTGACCGTCTCGCGCGACCGCGCCTCGGCTGCCGTCTCGGCCGTGGTGGACACCAACGGTGTCCACGCCGTGACCGAGCCGTTGGCAGCCACTCCCGAGCGGATCCCCGGCCTTGTCAAGCGGGTCCTGGACAGCGTGGATTCGCACAGCCGGCACTCGATCTCGCCAGCGGCCCTTCAGTCCCTGGTCCAGTGGGCCTGGCCCGGCAACATCGCTGAGCTGGTCGACGTGGTCACCGCGCTGGTCCACGAAGCCCCCGCTTCCCTAATCCAGAGGAGGCACCTGCCGCAGCACCTCCAGCAAGCGCCGCCCCGCCGCCCGCTGAGCATGCTGGAGAGCGCCGAGCGGGACGCGATCATCCGAGCCCTCGATGCCGCCGCCGGCAACAAGTCGAAGGCCGCCGACCTCCTCGGGATCGGCAGGACCACGCTGTACCGACGCCTCAAGCACTTCAACCTCGACGGCGACGAGAGCTCCCTCTGACCGACGCCGGACGACGGCATCGGTCACGAATCAGGCGTGACCAGGAAGCAGGTCCTCGGCCGGGGCCGCCGGCCTCGTGTCCACCATCCGGTGGAACTTGCTGCCGTGGAAGATGAGCGGCAGCGCATGCTCGTTGGTGTCGAGCCCATGGACCTCGAGAAGGGCGATGACGTGGTCGCCGGCGGTGACCTCCTCGAACAGGGAGACCTCCATCCACGCCACCGAGCCTCGGATGAAGACGCTGTCGTGCGGGCCCGAGACCCATTCCACACCGGCAAACCGGTCGCCTTCCTTGCTGGCGAGCTGGCGGACGGCCAGGTCGTGGTGCTCGGCGAGCACGCTGAGTCCGAGGCGGCTGCGCTCGCGGAGGATCGGCCACGTGGACGACGTCGTCTGGATGCAGACCGAGACCAGCGGTGGCTCCACGGACACCGACGTGAACGAGCTCGCCGCCATGCCGACGGGCGTCTTGCCCACCCGGGCGCAGACTGCCGCAACTCCCGAGGGGAAGCTGCCGAAGGCGCGGCGAAGCTGCTCACCGGTACTGACCTGTTGCATGCGGACCATGACTGGCCGACCTCTCGTTGTTCCTCTTGAGCTGCCGAGCAGCTCGTGGGGGTGCCGTGGGGGCGGACAGTCGGACACCGCCCCCACGGCGGAGGTGTCAGGAGTGCGCCTTCTCCTGGGCGTGCCGGTCGGTCGCAGCCTGGATGGCGTCGGCCTGGCGCTGGTCGAGCTCCTGCCACCGGGAGACCGCGTAGTCCGACGCCGCCTGGAGACGGCCGGTGCTCCCCTGGAACTTCGGCTTCACGTGGTTGGCGATCAGCTCGTAGCTCTTGAGGACGGCCTCGGGGCGGGCCCACTCGTGGTGCACCAGAAGGTAGGAGCCGAAGCCCCCTGACTGCTTCTCCAGGCGATCGATCTGCTCGATCGCGTCGTCGACGGTCCCGATCACCCCGAGCCCGGTCTCGTTGACCCAGTCGACGCGCTCCTCGAAGGTCGACCCCGCGGCGCGGAAGTGCGGCGCGGCCAGCACGTTCTGGGTGTAGTCGCACCACGCGTCCAGCCCGTACTTGACATCCTCGATGGCCTGCTCCCGCGTCTCGGCGATGTGCATCGGGCCGGCGAGACGCCACTTGCTGCGGTCCGCTGTGTGGCCGAACTGAGGTGCGCGCTCCTCCATCACGTCCCAGTGCATGGCGAGGGAGTCGAAGCCACCCTTGGCGGTCGCGCCCACCGACATGAGGCCGGCGCCGTTCTTGGCCGCCGCCCGCGGACCGGTCGGCGAGGCGATCGCGGCGACGACGATGTCGAAGTCGCTGTACGGCGCGAACTGGGTCCGCGCGTCCACCAGGTTGTAGCGGTTGGTCTTCGCCGACACCGTCTCGCCGCGCAGGATGGCCATGAGGACGTCGAGGTCCTCCTCGAACGCGCCGCGCTGCTCCTCGAGCGAGATGCCGATCATCGTCGCGTCGGTCGGCAGTGCGCCGGGGCCGAGGCCGAGCATGAAGCGCCCCCGGAGCAGTCGATCCATGAACAGCGCGCGGTCAGCCACCCAGAGGGGGTTGTGGTAGGGCAGCGACAGCACGCCAGTGCCGAGCTTGATGTGTCGGGTCTGGGGGGCGGCCCACGCGATGAAGGCGATCGGGTCAGGGATCAGCTCATGCCCGCACGAGTGGTGCTCGCCGATCCACGCTTCCTCGAAGCCCAGTCGATCCATGTGCTGGATGACTTCGAGGTCCCGTTCGTAGGCCGCGGTCGGGTCGAGGCCCACCGGGCAGTGGAAGGGGGCCATGAAGGTCCCGAACTTCAAAGACATGGGTGCTCCTTTGCGTGGGAGTGGCCTCTGCCGAGGTGTAGTGGCGAGTGTCACAGTGGCGCGAGAAGCAGCGGTGTTCGGATGTGGAACACCCGTCCGCGGGGCGCCATGACGAGTCAGACGCTCGCGGTTGCGCTGACCTCGAACAGCTCCTTCAGGACCGCCCGGAGGGCCGGGCTGTCGTCGTCGGTGCGCCAGGCGGCCCGCATGTCGACGTCCGGTGACGACTCGTCCAGCGGAACGAACACCACATGAGGGTCGGAGACGTTGCGCGCCACCGAGCCGAGCGTGAGATGACAGCCGACCTCCGCGCCGACCAGCGCCAGCGCCGCCTGCGTGTCCGGGGCGATCTGGACGACGTCCGCCACGAACCCGCTCGCACGGGCCAGGCGGCGGAGCCGGTCAGGCAGCACGGAACCCTCGTAGGGCGGAAGCGACACGAACGCATCGTCCGAGAGCTTGTCGATCGAGATGGTGCGCGACCCTGCCAGTGCGTGGGTGTCAGGCATTGCGATGACCAGCGAGTCGGTCATCACCACCCTGGACGACACCTCGGACGGGGTCAGGTCCCAACGGCCCAGTGCGATGTCGGTGTCGCTGCGCAGGAGCTTCTTCATCACTGGCTGTGCGAAGTTCTGGCTGGACAGCTCCAGCTGGATGCCGGGCCGCTTGGACCGCACCGCCCGCGCGAGCCGGGCGACCAGCCGGTAGGTGGAGACACCTGCGAAGGCGATCCGCACGGACCCGACGTCACCGTGGTCGGCGGCGCGGACCGCGGCCTCTGCCCTGCGCAACGAGTCGAGGACGGCGCGCGCGGAAGGGACCAGCGCCTGACCCGCCGAGGTCAGCCGCACCGACCTGGTGTTGCGGTCGAACAGCCGAGATCCGAGCTCCTTCTCGAGCTGCTGGATCGTCCTGCTCAAGGGAGGCTGCGCCATGTGCAGTCGCTCGGCGGCCCGCCCGAAGTGCAGTTCCTCGGCCACCGCGAGGAAGGCCCGGAGTTGAGCCACGTCCATCCCGCTCCGCCTTTCCAATGATGCGCACTGAGTATTACAGGACTCTGGACTTTGTATTGGACGGGATCAATCCCGGTCAGCAGACTGGCCGACATGTACAGCGGCAATGTGGATGTTCCTGACGATGTCTTCGCGGATGTGCTCAAGCAGATCTCCGAGTTCGTGACGGAGCGGGTGGTGCCGCGCGAGCTCGAGATCATGAGCTCCGACGCGATTCCGGACGACCTGAGGCGTGCCGCTGCGGAGATGGGCCTGTTCGGTTACGCCATCCCGCAGGAGTGGGATGGCCTGGGGCTGGACCTCGTGCAGGACGTCGAGGTCGCCATGGCCCTCGGCTACACGTCGCTGTCGCTGAGGTCCATGTTCGGCACCAACAACGGCATCGCAGGTCAGGTGCTGGTCGGCTTCGGCACAGACGAGCAGAAGGCCACCTGGTTGCCCCGCCTGGCTGCGGGGGACGTCGTGGCCTCCTTCGCCTTGACCGAGCCCGGCGCGGGATCGAACCCTGCCGGCCTGCGCACGACGGCCACCCAGGATGGCGACGGGTGGGTGATCGACGGCAGCAAGCGCTTCATCACCAACGCGACCGAGGCCGATCTGTTCGTGGTCTTCGCTCGTCAGGAACCCGCGCCCGAGGATGGCAACGGGATCGCCGTGTTCCTGGTGCCGGCCACCACCGGCGGGATCGAGGTCGGCGTGAAGGACGCCAAGATGGGCCAGGAAGGCTCACGCACCGCCGACGTGACCTTCGACCACGTCCGCGTGGGCGCTGAGGCACTCATCGGTGACGACGGAGTCGTCGGCTACCGGGCCGCGATGTCCTCCCTGGCGCGGGGCCGCATCCACATCGCCGCGCTGTCGGTGGGCACGGCTCAGCGAGCGCTCGACGAGTCCGTGTCGTATGCGGCGTCGGCCACCCAGGGTGGGACGCCGATCGGCAACTTCCAACTGGTGCAGGCGATGCTGGCCGACCAGCAGACCGGGGTCATGGCGGGCCGTGCCCTGGTCCGGGACGCGGCCCTCAAGTACGTGACGGGAGAGGACCGGCGCATCGCGCCGTCGGTGGCGAAGCTGTACTGCACCGAGATGGTCGGCGAGGTCGCGGACCTGGCGGTTCAGGTGCACGGTGGCACCGGCTACATGCGGGAGGTGCCGGTGGAGCGCATCTACCGGGACGTCCGCCTCCTGCGCCTCTACGAGGGCACGAGCGAGATCCAGCGGCTCATCATCGGCGGAGGTCTGGTGCGCGCCGCGCAGGAGCGGGCGAGCTGAATGCTGCCCCTCGAGGGGATCACGGTCCTGGCCGTCGAGCAGGCCGTCGCGGCACCGCTCGCCACCCGGAACCTCGCCGACCTCGGCGCTCGGGTGATCAAGGTCGAACGTCCCGACGGGGGCGACTTCGCGCGAGGGTACGACCAGGTCGTCGAGGGGACAGGTGCCCACTTCGTCTGGCTCAACCGCGGCAAGGAGTCCCTCGCCCTCGACCTCAAGGCACCCGCCGGCCGCGCGGCTCTGCGTGTGCTCGTCGACCGAGCAGACGTGTTCCTGCAGAACCTGGCACCAGGGGCCGCCGAGCGGCTCGGCTTCGGCGCCGACACGCTCCGGGCCACACACCCCGAGCTGGTCGTGGTCAACCTGTCGGGCTTCGGCGACGGCGGTCCGATGGAGGAGCGCAAGGCCTACGACATGCTGATCCAGGCCGAGGCGGGGCTCATCTCGATCACCGGCACTGCCGAGACGGCAGTCAAGACCGGCATCCCGACAGCCGACATCGCAGCCGGCATGTACTGCGCCCAAGCCGTCCTGGCCGCGCTGCTCCGTCGCTGGCGCACCGGCGAAGGCGCGACGGTCGACGTCGCCATGCTGGAGGCGACCGTGGAGTGGATGGGGCACGCCCTCTACACCCAGCTGTACACCGGCAGCCAGCCGCCGCGGCTCGGTCTCAGCCACGCCTCCATCGCGCCGTACGACGCCTACCCGACCCAGGACGGCCAGATCCTCATCGGAGTGCAGAACGACGCCGGCTGGCGGACGCTGGTCGAGAAGGTGCTGGAGGAGCCGGCGTTGGCCCGGGACCCACGCTTCGCCACCAACGTCAGTCGAGTCCGGCATCGCGCCGAGTGCGACGCAGCGGTCGGCCAGCTCACGTCGGGGTGGCAGAGCACCGCGCTGGCGGAACGGCTCGCGGCCGCGGGGGTGCCCGCCGCGCAGGTCAAGACCATGGCGGAGGTGGTCGAGCACCCGCAGCTGGCTGCCCGGGACCGCTGGCGCCGGGTCCGCACCGAGCAGACCGAGATCGACGCGCTGCTGCCCCCGGTCACCTTCCGCGACGAGGAGGCGCGCATGGGTGACGTCCCGTCGCTGGGTCAGCACACCGAGGCCCTCCTGCGCGAGGCCGGACTCGCACCGGCTGCGATCGAAGCGGCGCTGGCCGAGGGCGTGGGCTTCCTGGCCAGCACGTCCACCCACGACACGACGCATGAGCACACCCCATGACCATCAAGAGGACCGACATGCTGCTGGGACAGACGGCCGTCATCACCGGCGGAGCCCAGGGCATCGGGCTCGCCATCGCAACCGCGTTCGCCGAGCACGGCGCCCGCATCGTCATCGGCGACCTGGACGAGGGCCGGGCCAAGTCGGCCGCGGCCGGGCTCTCGACGGACGCCCTCGGCGTCCGCTGCGACGTCGTCTCCGCCGAGGACGTCACCGTGCTCCTCGCTGCGGCCCTCGAGGCGTTCGGCACCCTCGACGTGATGGTGAACAACGCCGGAATCACCCGCGACGCCACCATGCGCAAGATGACCGAGCAGGAGTTCGGGGACGTCGTCGACGTCCACCTCCGCGGCTGCTGGAACGGCACCCGGCTGGCCGCCGGCATCATGCGGGATGCCGGAGGTGGGTCGATCATCAACCTGTCCTCGATCTCCGGGAAGGTCGGGTTCATCGGCCAGACCAACTACTCCGCGGCGAAGGCCGGGATCGTGGGGCTGTCGAAGGCCGCAGCCAAGGAGGTCGCCCACCTCGGCGTGCGGGTCAACGTCATCCAGCCCGGGCTGATCCGCACGGCCATGACCGAGGCCATGCCGCAGAAGGCGTGGGGCCAGAAGATGACCGAGATCCCGATGCAGAGGGCCGGCGAGCCGAGCGAGGTCGCCAGCGTCGCCCTCTTCTACGCCTCCGACCTGTCGTCGTACATGACCGGGACCGTCGCTGAGGTCACCGGCGGGAGGTACATGTGATGACCGACGCCTACCTGTACGCCGCAGCCCGCACACCCTTCGGACGGTACGGCGGCGCCCTCGCCGCGGTGCGCCCCGACGACCTGGCTGCCTCGGCGATCAGAGCCGTGCTGGCCAAGGCCCCGGGTCTGGACCCGGAGACGATCGGCGACACTGTGTGGGGCTGCGCCAACCAGGCCGGCGAGGACAACCGCAACGTGGGACGGATGGCGGTCCTGCTGGCCGGACTGCCGGTGTCCGTCCCCGCCACGACGGTGAACCGGCTCTGCGGCTCGTCCCTGGACGCCGCGATAGCCGCGTCCCGCACTGTCGAGACCGGCGACACAGACGTCGTCCTCGCTGGCGGCGTCGAGTCGATGACCAGGTCGCCCTGGGGGGTCTGTTGCATCCGCAGTGCCCGGCGGTGACGGTGGGCCTGGGCGAGGATGCTGGGCCGGTGCGTCGACCTGGAGCCGCCTGTCCAACCGTCCAGCGGTCGGTGTTCGCCGGGCTCCGGTTCCCGTCGGAGGTGATCACGATCGCCGTCCGCTGGTACCTCCGCTACCGCCTCTCGTATCGGGATGTGGAGGAGTTGCTGGCCGAGCGCGGTGTCGAGGTCGATCACGTCACGATCTATCGGTGGGTGCGGCGGTTCACCCCGCTGTTCGCCGACGCCGCCCGACCGCTCCGGCACGCTACCGGAGATCGGTGGTTCGTCGATGAGACCTACGTCAGGGTTGCCGGGCGGTGGCGCTACCTCTACCGCGCGGTCGACCAGTACGGGCAGGTCATCGACGTGCTGCTATCCGAACAACGCGACACCGCCGCCACCCGGCGATTCTTCACCCGGGCCCTCGTTCACGGGCCAGCGCCGGTTGAGGTGACTACCGACAAAGCCGGCCCGTATTTGCGGGTGCTGGACGAACTGCTGCCGGCAGCGGCGCACCTGACCGAGTAGTACGGCAACAACCGGATCGAAGCTGATCATGGACGGTTGAAAGCGCGGCTACGGCCAATGCGCGGGCTCAAACGCTTCCGCTCCGCTGCACGAATCGCCGCCGGCCACGCCTTCGTCCAGAACCTCCGCCGCGGACACTACGAACTCGCCACCGACATCTCACCGCAGCTCCGCCTGGCAGCTGCGTTTGACGAGCTCGCACTGGTCATATGACCTGCGCTTTCTCCAGACCCGACGCTTGCCCCGGCTGCCGGATGCAACAGACCCTTGAACACCACACCACGTTCGCGCACCGCGCACCCCCGTCCGTCGAAACCGGCGCCTCCGCGGCCGGCCAACCGACTGTCGCATCACTGTCTACATTCGGTAAGCCCGCCGGGCGAACCCCGGTGCCCCGAGGCCGGCGCGGCGCTTGTCCCGCGCCCCAAGGCCGAGGCATCGGCGTCGTCAGAACGGCCCGCCGCCGTCGTCGATCAACTGAACAACCAGTCGGAGGCCGGCGGACCGTCCGGGCTCTCGGCCGTTCCGTCAACGTCGCCGCGGCCGGCCGATGGCAAACGTCAGCAGGCCCCGCCAACCTCGTGAGAAGATCCCGGCTCATCGCTGCGCACGGCGGGACTGTCAGGCTGGTCAGCCACGGGTCATCTTCGGGCCGGCGGTGTCAGCGGGTAGTGCGGTGTGCTGGCCGTAGAGGGCTTTGACCTTGTCGGTGACGGCGACGTGCTCGTCGGTGACGGTCCGGTTGGCGATCTTCTCTGGCGTAGCGCAGGGTCCTGTCCTTGCCGCGGTGTCGAGCTCGATGTTGTCGCTGTGCGGGATTTCCCGTGGATTCGGCATCGTCGAGCCCAGCCAGCCGCGGCGCCTTCTTGGTGTCGCCGGGTTGAGGCCGGACACGCCCGTACCTCGCCCGTCGCTCGCCCGGCGGTGGCTGCGGGTCGGGCAGTTCGCCGATCTGCAGCATGTCGGCTGCAGGGTCCCGCCGCGTGTACCAGATCGCCAGCAACCGGATCTCTCCATCCGCGCGGGCTTCTATCGGGGGCGTGGCGGGGTGCGGAGCCCGAGCGTGCGGCGGGCGGCGTCGAGGAGGTGCTGCCGCAACGCGGTCTCGTCCAGGTCGAGCCTGTTGGGCCGGACTGCGCCGGCGATCCCGGCGAAGACGACGGCGGCCTTCACCTGACCGCCGGGGCCCGGCTCGAGGTCGGTGATCAACTTATTTTGGCGGTTGATCAGGTCGGGCAGCTCGGGATGGGCGCGCAGCATCTCGATCACGCCGGGGTCGCCGGCCAGGATCGCCACCACCGACCGGTTGCGCACGACGATGTCGACGAAGCCGGCGAGCAGGTGCTCGGCGCGGGCGGGGCGGCTGCGGTGGGCCTCGGCCGCCTCGATGGTGCCGCGGAACTGGCTGATCAGTGGTGTGACCACGGCCGTGAGCAGGTCCTCGCGGGTGCGGAAGTGATGGTGCACGGCCGACTTCGTGACGCCCACCTCTTCGGCGATCATCTGCAGTGAGGTGCCGGCGAAGCTGTGCCGGATGAACAGCCGGACCGCGGCGTCGATGAAGCGCTGCCGGCTGTCCGGCGCCTGCACCGCTGCTGGGGTGGCCATGCCTGCTCCTCGCTGATGCCTCCGGACGCGGAGCCTAGCTGGCCGATCGGCCAGGCCGCAGCCGCACGCCCGTAAGCCTCCTACTGCATGACCGTGCAGGATCTCACTGTACGATCGTACAGTGGGATACTTCACGATCGTGCAGTAGCTCGCTGCACGATCGGCTAGTGTCCCGGCATCCTGAACCCGTCCCGGAGGAGACCCGACATGGCCTCGTTGCTGTACCGGCTGGGCCGGTTCGCGTTCCGCCGGCGGTGGGTGGTCGTCGGGCTGTGGCTGGCGGTCCTCGTGGCGGCGCTGGCCGGGGCGGCGACCCTGTCCGGCTCGACGACCGACGCGCTGCGGATCCCCGGTACGCCGTCGCAGCAGGCGATCGACCTGCTGGGGGAGCGGTTCCCGCAGGCGTCCGCCGGCGGGGCCACCGCCCGGGTGGTGTTCGCCGCGCCGGACGGACAACGGCTGACCAGCGCGGCCAACCGGGCGGCCGTCGAGCGGACGGTCACGCAGCTGAAGCGGCTGCCGGACGTCGCGTCGGTGACTGATCCGTTCGAGTCGGGCACGGTCAACCGGGCCGGTACGGTCGGCTTCGCCCAGGCGACCTACCGGGTGCCGGGGGATGCGCTCAGCGACCAGGCACGCGACGCGCTGACGGGCGTCGTCGACCGGGCCCGCGCCCACGGCATGACCGTCGAGGCCGGCGGCGACGCGCTGAACACCAAGACCAAGCAGGGGCTGACCGAGGTCATCGGCGTGGCCGTGGCCGCGGTGGTCCTGGTGATCACGTTCGGCTCGATCGTCGCCGCCGGCATGCCGCTGCTGACCGCGCTGTTCGGCATCGGGATCGGGATCGGCGCGATCACCGCGCTGACCGGCTTCGTCGACCTGTCCTCGACTACGCCCATCCTCGCGCTGATGCTCGGCCTGGCGGTGGCGATCGACTACGCGTTGTTCATCGTGTCGCGGTACCGGCACGAGGTCACGTTGGGGCGCGAGCCCGAGGAGGCGGCCGGCCGGGCCGTCGGTACGGCCGGCTCGGCGGTCGTGTTCGCCGGCCTGACGGTGGTGATCGCGCTGGCCGCGCTGTCGGTGGTCGGCATCCCGTTCCTGACCCAGATGGGGCTGGCCGCCGCCGGCACCGTGGCCGTCGCCGTCGTCATCGCGCTCACGCTGCTGCCGGCGCTGCTCGGCTTCGCCGGGCGGCGCGCGCTGGGTGGCCGCCGCCGGGGGCTGCGCAGCCGGGAGACCGGCGCGGGGTTCGGCGCCCGCTGGGCCTGGGTGGTCGCCCGCCGGCCGGTGGCCACACTGCTGATCGCGGTCGCCACGCTCGGCGTCATCGCGCTGCCCGCGCTGCACCTGCGGCTCGGCTTGCCCGACGACAGCACGGCCGCCCCGGACACCACCGAGCGCAAGGCGTACGACCTGCTGGCCGACGGGTTCGGGGCCGGCTTCAACGGGCCGCTGGTCGTCGTCGTCGACACCGCCGACGCCTCGGCGAAGGCCGCCGCCGACCAGTTCGCCCAGACGATCCGCGGCCTCGACGACGTCGCCACGGTCACCCCGGCCAGGCCCAACCAGCCCGGGGACACCGCGCTGCTGACCGTCATCCCGAACAGCGGCCCCAGCGACGCCGCCACCGCGGACCTGACCCGGCGCATCCGCCGGCTCGACGGTGCCGTGCCGGGTGCGCACCTCGGCGTGACCGGCCTGACCGCCATCAACGTCGACGTCTCGGCCAAGCTCGGCAGCGCGCTGCTGCCGTACCTGGCGGTCGTGGTCGGCCTGGCGTTCGTCCTGCTCATGCTGGTGTTCCGGTCGCTGCTGGTACCGCTGAAGGCCGCGCTCGGCTTTCTGCTGTCGATCGCGGCCACGTTCGGCGCGGTGGTCGCGGTGTTCCAGTGGGGCTGGGCGGCCGACCTGCTCGGCGTCAAGCAGACCGGGCCGATCATCAGCTTCCTCCCGATCCTGCTGATCGGGATCGTGTTCGGCCTCGCCATGGACTACCAGGTCTTCCTGGTCACCCGGATGCGCGAGGAGCACGTGCACGGCGCCGAGCCGCGCCAGGCCGTCGTCGCCGGGTTCGGCCACGGAGCCAGGGTGGTCACCGCCGCCGCGATCATCATGATCAGCGTCTTCGCCGGCTTCATCCTCTCGCCCGACGCGATCGTCAAGTCGATCGGCTTCGCGCTCGCACTCGCCGTCCTCTTCGACGCCGTCATCGTCCGGATGACCATCGTGCCCGCGGTCATGACCCTGCTCGGCGGGGCCGCCTGGTGGCTGCCCGGCTGGCTCGGCCGGCTGCTGCCCAACGTGGACGTCGAGGGCGAGAAGCTACGGCAGCACCTCGACGAGGCGGTCGCCAGACCGACCGCGGAGACCGGCGACCGGGTACCAGCCTGACCACCCCGCGCCGGCCGCCAGCGGCGGTACGCGACCCGCTGGAGCCGGCCGCGGGGTCCGGACGGCGCCGGTCAGCCGGTGATCCGGTAGGTGGCCAGTGACCGGGCGGGGATGGTGGCGCTGAAGGTGCCGTTGGCCAGCGTGGTCGTGGGCTGGGCGGTCATGCTGTTGGCGCCGTTGGTCAGGTAGGGCGTGACCGTGCCGCTGGATGCTCCGGTGTTGGTCAGCGTGTAGCTGGTCGAGGTGGCGGTGGTGGCGGTGTTGAGGACGACGATCACCGTGGATCCGTCGGGGTTCCTGTAGGCGCTGGCCTTCAGGTTGCTGTCCGGGCTGCTGGCGGCGATGCGGGCGGCGCCGGGGCGGATGAACCTGCTGTAGCTGGCCAGGGCGTAGTACCGCTTGGACGGCGTGAGGGTCGAGCCGCTCAGCCCGATCAGGGAGCTGTCGTGGCTGGTGGCGCTGATTCCCCACCAGTACAGGAAGGCGTTGAGGTTGGCGCCGGTCATGCCGGTGTGGATGCGCTGGGCCCAGGTGATGCCGGCGGCCTCGCTGGTGCTGTCCCAGACGTTGGTCCAGGTGGCGCCGTTGACCGCCCATTCCGACTCCCACAGGTGCCGGCCTCCGGTGCTGACCGCGGTGGCTGGCGGGTTGGAGTAGCCGTGGCTGGTGAACAACCCGACGGCGGAGTTGCCCGCTACCGCGCTGACGTAGCCGGGCAGCAGGTTGAAGCCGAGGGTGTCGCAGCAGGCGATCCTGGTGGGCAGGCCGGAGGCTCGCATGGTCGGGCCGAGGACCGACAGGAAACTGGCGGCCTGGGCCGGGTTGACCAGCATGCTGGAGTAGTTGGTGGTCAGCGACGGCTCGTTGACGAAGTCCAGATAGGACGGTGTGACCCCGGCCGACGCCCAGAACTTCGCGTGCTGGACGAGGTAGTTGGCGTAGGCCTGGCGCCAGTCTCCGCTGCCGCACGACGCGCCGGGGGTGCCGCACAGCGAGCCGCCGTTGGACTCGCTGCCGCTGGTCTTCATGAAGCCCGGTGCGCTCCAGGCGTCGTTGTAGAAGGTCGTCACGCCGTAGCTGTTCTTCGCCTGCCTGGCCAGCCACAGCTGCCCCTGGTCCTGCGCGTCGCTGCCGGTCCAGACGTACGTCGGCGTGGCCGTCGGGCCGGCCGGGCGGTTCGGTTCGATGCTGCCGGAGTCGGACGGGATGAGGCTGCGCAGGATGCTGAACCCGGCGCCGCTCGTCGTACTGAACAGCAGGTCCAGCGCCTGTCGCCGCGGCGTGCTGCCGAGGTTGCGGATCGAGTTGGCCTGACCGAAGGCCTCGGCGACACCGAAGCCGTCGATCGTCTGCTGCGTGCTGCCGCCGTTCACGACCACGGTCGACGCGGCGGCCGCCGGCAACGAGGTCACCGCGACAACCAGACCGGTGCCGACGAGGCCGGCGGCGACAGCGGCGAACAGCCGGATCCGGCGCGCTGGTCGGGACATGGGACGCTCCATTCGCGTACTACCTGGACAGGCCGATGACGCGGCCATTGAGGCTCTTCGGGGTGGTGGCCGGGCTGCCGGTGACGGCGGCGAACGGCAGCGCCGTGGTCGGCGCCGCGGTGCGCTGGACGAGGTAGGACCGGCCGGCCTGGGCCGGGATGTTGACGGTCGGGGCGGTCTGCGCCGGGACCACGGTGGCGCCCGCGTTGTCGATGACCGTCACGCTCTGGCCGGGCCACGGGTTGCGGACGGTGAGGGTGCCGGTCGCGCCGGCGTCGATCGCCACGGTGGTCAGCGTGCCGTTGCTGATCTGCACGTGCACCTTGCCCTTGTGCTGGATGTAGACGGTGCCGTCGGCGGTCCAGCCGCTGGGCCAGCCCGGTGCGACGCGCAGCGTCCCGTCGTAGTCCTGCACGAGGCCCTCGCCGACCGCCGCGGCGTCCACCCCCATCTCCTCCAGGTAGGGGCTCGTGGGTTGGGCGTTCCAGGCGGCCAGCCCGTTGGGGAACACCTGGTACTTGCCGATGTTGGCGATCATCGCGGTCCGCATGTCGTTGCCCAGCCCGAGGCGTGCCGCGTGCAGCGCATCGAAGCTCCAGTCGCTGGCGGTGACGTAGCTGCGGTGCGCGAATGTGCGCTTGGCCAGGTCAGCCTGGTTGCCGCTGTCGCCGATCAGGTTGTAGGGCCAGACCGGCTCCAGCCCGAGGTTCTCCGAGTTGTGCCTGGCCGCCGTCGGCTGGCCGGACAGGGCCAGCATGTTGTTACCGGCCGCATCCGACGACGGGCCGAGCACCTGGGTCTGGGTGGCCACATCGGTCCTGGGCAGCGGCCGGATCTTCGGGATGGCGGCGTTGAGCCGGGTGACCATGTCGGCGTCGACACCGAGAGTCCGCGCCGCGGATACCACGATCGGGAACAGCGACTGCATCGCGGCCACATCGGTGCTGGGGTCGTTGACCGCCCACTGGATCTCGTGCGCGTTGGATGTGGTGTGCAGGAAGCCGTCCGAGCCGATCTTCGCATGCGCCAGCAGGAACTTCGCGGCGCCGCTCATGACCGGGTAGTTGGCCGACAGGAACGACCGGTCGTCGGTCATGAGGTAGGTCTGCCAGATCCACAGGCCGATCTCGGCGCCGGTGGTGACGGTCTGGGAGTTGTACGTCGCGGCGATGGCGGAGTCGCAGGACGCGTTGCTCGCGGCGCTGCTGCCGGCGTAGAAGCCGTTGCCGTTGAACCGCATGGTCTCCGGCACGCACAGGCCGTCGTGGCCGGGGTAGTGCGCGCTGGTCCAGGCGGCGATGTTGGCGACGTTGGTCCGGTAGAGGGTGAACACGGGGGTGTTCTGGGCGAACGCCCCGGCGGACAGGTTGGCCTGAACGAACATCCGCAGGTTCCAGAACCAGTAGCCGGCCGGGAACCAGGGCTGGGAATCCTGGTTGAAGCTGAACAGGTCGGCCACTCCGGCCTGGGTGCCGGGCAGGGCACCGCGGTTGGTGGCGGCGATATCGAACAGGTACAGGGTCCGCATGTTCTCGAAGTACTCGCCGGAGCCGTCGCTGGACGTGATCTTGATCAGGCCGACCGAGTTCCAGTAGTTGTGCCACCAGGCCAGGTGGCTGGCGGCCAGGTCGCCGCGGCTGCGGGTCAGGTCGCCGCCGAGCAGCGTGGTGGCGGTGGCGATCGGGTCGCCGCCGGTCCAGGTGGGGGAGACCACGATGACGCGGTACGAGCCGTCGCTGTTGGGTTTGAAGCTCACCCGGGCGGTCGTCGAGTTCGGCGTGGACGCGGCCACGTTGCGGCCGCCGGCGCCGATGCCCGCCATCGCGCCGAACGTTCGGCCGGAGGCGCCGGTCGCGGTGCTGTCGGTCCAGGTCTGCGACAGGGTCGCCACCGGGCCGGACGCCGTCGCGGTCGGGGATCGCCCGCTCCACAGTTCCACCTGGGCGGTCTGTGTGCTGTTCGGGTCGGCCCCGGTGACGTCCACGACGAGCTGCGCGGTGTCCGCCCGGACGTACGCGGTCAGGGTCATGCCGCCGCCCGACTCGCGCAGGGTTCCGTCGTACAGGTCGAGGTGGCCGGTGAAGTCACTGGCACCGGTCAGCCGGCTCAGGCCGGGGATGACCACCCGCCCCGGCGACTTGCGGTCCGGGAAGGTGTCGGTGCGGTTGAGCTGTGCGGTGAACCCGTTCGCCGCCCACGCCGCGACGCCCAGCGTGCCGTTGCCGAGCGGGACGAACTCGCTGGCGTTCGTGTTGGGCCGGGCCAGCACGATGTCCGACCGGCGGACGACGTTCGGGGTGTCCACCACGAACCGGCCGTTCTGCCATGCCGTCGTCGACCCGGCCGCGGCGGCTGTCCGGGCGGCGACCGCCGACGCCGCCATCAGTACCACCGTCGCCGCGGCGGTTCCCGCCGCAAGGGATGCCCTTGTGCGTGCGCGCATCGTGTCCTCCGTCGCGTCGGAGCCGGCCGGTCAGCAGGTGGAGTTGGTCTGGGTGAGCAGGGCGAGCCGCCAGGGCAGGGTGCTGTAGCTGCCGGTGTCGATGGACGGGTCGCGGCCCTGGTAGAGGTACTGCATGCGGCAGCCGCTGATGGTCAGCGTCTGGTCGAACCCGCTGCGGATCATCTCGCCGTGGCTGACGTCGGTGGTCCAGGCGGTGCCGCCGAAGGTGACGTTGGCGGCACCGGCGAACGGGTTGGCCTGCGTGTTGGCCAGCGCGGTCCACGGACCGCTGATGCTGGTGGCGGTCCAGGACCGGAAGTAGCGGCGGCCGGCGGAGCCGATGGCCTCGACGATCAGCAGGTATTGGTTGCCGCCGGCCACCTTGTAGACGTTGCTGGCCTCCCACAGCGGGTGCCGGGCCGCGTCCTGCATGGCGATGACGGGCTGGCTCATGCCGGCGGGGAAGGCCGACACGCTCGTCTGCGACCGGTACAGGTGGCCGTTGTCGTCGGAGGAGAACAGGGAGCAGGTGGCCGAGTCGCAGATGACCCACATGTCGACCCAGAAGCCGCCGCCGATGTTGTCCCGGATGATCTGGGGCATGCCACCGTAGAAGCCCCGCGGCGCGGTCCAGCCGGCCGGGTTGCCGATGTCGGGGTTGGTGGAATACGACGCGTCGTTCCCGGTCTGGTAGATCAGGTACCACAGCCGCCGCGGCGCGAAGTAGAAGATCTGCGGCGCGGCCCGGTAGCCGGTGCCGATCGGCGTCTGGTCCAGGAAGCGCTGGGTGGCCGCGCCCGCCTGCGCCCAATCGGTGAAACTCAGGTACACCATGCTGTACTTGCCGGTCGAGCTGGTGGTCGTGGCGAACAGGTGGTAGCGGCCGTTGACGAACACGACCGACGGGTCCTTGATCGCGGACAGGCTATGCGTGGCGTCGTTCTTCGGGCCGATGAGCGGTCCGGTCGAGGACCACCGGAACGTCGCCGGCAGGCTGGCGGTCGCGCCCGGCGGTGCGGTCACTGCCGGTGAGGCGGCGGCGGTGACGTGCAGGGAGCTGTTCAGGAAGGTCGCGATCACGTCCCAGCTCGGGTTGGGCGTGCCGGTCCGGACGGTCTCCTGGCAGTTGCTGGTGGTGCGAACGGTCTGCGCGCCGAAGTGGGCGGAGCTGAGCACGTCGGACTGGCTGTGCCCGGCGCCGGGGACGGAGAAGAACTGCACGCTGCCGCAGGCGGCCTTGATCGCGTTGTAGAGCAGGACGCTCTGCCCGTGCGGCACCAGCGGGTCGGCCTGGCCGTGCAGCAGCATCATCGGCGGGTCGTTGCGGTCGACGTACCGGACCGGGTTGGCCTGAGCGACCTGGCTCGGGCAGGTCTGGATCGCGCACCCCATCAGCCGGGACTCCGGGGAGTTCGCGCCGTCGTGGTCCAGCCCACCCGGTACCCGCTGGGTGTTCATCTGCAGGAAGTCGGTCGGGCCGAAGAACGCGACCCCGGCCTGCACCGCGCTGGCGACACCGGTGACGCCGATGGTGCCCTCCAGGGCGGCGACACCACCGGTCATCGCGGCCATGTTGGCTTCCCAGCCACCGGAGGAGTCGCCGGCCACGGCGAACCGGTTCGGGTCGAGGTTGAACCGGCCGGCGTTGGCCCGCAGGAAGCGGATCGCCGCTTTGATGTCGAACACCTGGGCCGGGAACTTCGCCTGGGAGCTGGAACGGACGCTGACCCCGGCGACCGCGTACCCCCGCGGGTTGAACATGCTCGCGATCGAGTTCGCGCTGGCCTTGCCGTTGTCACTCATCCACGCGGACCCGCCGGTCCAGATCAGCAACGGCCGCGGCCCGCTCGGGGTGGACGGGAGGTAGACGTCGAGCAGGTGACCCCGGCTGCCGGCCGGCTGTGCCGGCGCGTACGCGATGTTGTTGGTCACCTGCACGGCCTGCGGCCTTGCCGCCGTCGCGTAGCCGTTGGTCGGGACGCCGGTGACGGCGAGCGCGGTCACGGCCGCGCCGGCGATCACGGCCGCGCGGATACGGGCATGCATCGCGGTCCTCCAGTGTCAGGCGGTAATCGCCGTACGGCGAGCTATGGATGCCGACTCGCCAGCGGGCTCGGTGCCATGTGGCTGTCGCGGTCGGCACGCCGCCTAGGACCGCTGGAGTACGGACCCCCATCGGGGTTTTTGACCATCTCGCGGGATCGATGACCCGCAGCGACAGTATGACGGCATTGTGGCGGTAGTCAACGCTCATGTCACGTGACCGGCGGTGAGCCTTGCAGCGTTGGGGTTCGAGTCAGGTACGGCTGGCCGACCGGGGGCGGCAAGCCAGATCAAGTCTTTACGAACGCGACGACAGCCGTCTCGTCTCTGTTGACTATCCGGTAGTAGCTTCCTAGAGTCGGCGGCCTTACACCGGGGCACGCTCCGGAGCACTGCGGCGAGCACGGTCGTGTTCACGCTCACCTGTGAGCTTGAGGTCCACGGACGTAGTTCGACGTAGTTCAAGGAGGGGCGATGCGCCTATCTCGGTTCCGCCTGTTCATCGCAAGTGTCGTGCCGGTGGCGGTGGCCGCTTCAGTCGGCGCGGTCTTGGTGACCGCGCACGCCGCGACGGCTGGGTGCCGGGTCACCTACACGGTGACGTCCCAGTGGGCGGGAGGCTTTGGTGCCAACCTGGACCTGACCAACGTCGGCGATCCGGTCAGCGGTTGGACGCTGACATGGTCGTTCGGCGCCGGTCAGCAGGTGACACAGGCGTGGAACGCGGTCGTCACCCAGGGCGTGGCCCAGGTGACCGCTCGCAACGCCAGCTGGAACGGCAATCTCGCCACCAACGGCAGCGCGAGCTTCGGGTTCAACGGCTCGTGGAACAACAGCAGCAACCCGGCACCGACCAGCTTCGCGCTCAACGGCACCACCTGCACCGGTGGTGTGACCAACCCGCCGCCGACGACCTCGCCCCCGCCGTCCCCGAGCGTGAGCCCGACGCCGAGTCCTACCGGCGCCCCCGGGCCAGCGAACTCGATGGGCTTCATCGGGTGCTCGATGGCCGAGAACGTCGCGCAGGGATACGTCGCGGATGGCGGCCGGCGCATGTGGGGCCCGTACGGGACCGGTGGCCTGGTCGTGCAGTCGTGGACCGATCCCAATTCCAGCGCCTGGCAGAAGTTCGACCAGCAGGTGAGCAGGTTCGGCAGGCCGACGACGGTGTGGGTGCAGATCTGTATCTTCGCCAACCCGGGAGCGACCTTCGATGAGGTGAAGCGGCTCATCGCCAACGCACGCCTGCACGCGGCCCCGGGGGCGGCGATCATCGTTTCCGGCCAGCCGCTCTACGCCCCGGGGCACACCTGCACCCTGGCCGGCACCAACGGTCCACAGTTGACCGACAACCTCGCCCGCCAGGCAGCCGGCGACCCGACGCAGCGGGTGGCCTACCCCGGGCAGTTCCACCTCGCCAACAGTGAGGTTCTCGCGGACACCTGCCATGCCAACACGACCGGCCAAGCCTCGCTCGGCCGACAGGCCTTGGCGTTCTGGGGCTGACCAACCGTCCACACCGGCCGGCACCACAGTCGCGGCGGCAAGCCCACGTCACCCCAGCGGCGACGTGGGCTTGCCGTCGCCACCTGCGACAGCATCCTTGTCCGCCCCGGCAGGGTGTGCCCGACGGTCGAGCCGGGCGGGACAGGGCCGCCCGCGGCGGTCTGTACGCGCGCCGCGGCCAGTAAGGGCGCCGGTGGGCGGCGCCGGTAGGCCGCCGGGAGCCTGACGCCCGCCGGCTGATCTCGGGAGGCCGCGGCAGCACCGCACCGTCGCTCACGCTCTACGAATGAAAGGACGACCGACCCACTTCTGTTGACTAACAGATGATCTCTTCCTAGAGTCATCGGCCTTACACCCGCGACTTCTGCGGCCACCGACAGGCCCAACGGCCCGGCGCGGCTGACACAAGGGGGCAGCGATGACGAGGCCAGTGATGAGCCGGCGGCGGGTTCTCGGGATGCTCGGGGCCGCCGGTGTCGGTGTCGTGGCGGCCGGCTGCGGCAGCAGTGTCGGGAGCGGGAACAGCGGCGGCGGGGGTGGCAACCGGACCGTCAAGGTCGGCCTGGTCGTGCCGCAGGCGGGGGTGTACGCGGCGCTCGGCACCGACATGAAGCGTGGTTGGGACCTGTGGTTGGAGCGGCACGGCAACAAGCTCGGCGGCTACTCGGTCACCACGGTCACGGCGGATGAGGGGGAGGGGCCGCAGACCGGCGTGCCGGCGGTGCAGAAGCTGCTGCAGCAGGACCGGGTCGATGTGCTGGTCGGGATCGTCAACTCGGCCACCGCGCTCGGGGTCAAGGACATGGTCGTCGAGGCGAAGAAGCTGCTGGTGATCGCGAATGCGGGTGCGGGGGCGATCACGGGTGCGGGGCGCACCCCGTATATCTGGCGGACGTCGTTCACCAACGCGCAGGTCGCCGCGGCGATGGGCGGTTTCCTGGCCGGGACGGTGAAGAAGGCGTACGCGATCGCCCCGGACTACGCGGCTGGCGCGGAGGCGATCTCCGGTTTCAGCACCGCGTTCACGGCTGGCGGTGGCACGGTCGTCGGGTCGAGCAAGCCGGCGTTCGGTAAGACCCAGGACTATCAGCCGTTCCTGTCCCGGATCCGGGCTGCTGGGGGGCAGGCGACGTTCTGTTTCTTTTCCGGGGCCGAGGCGGTCTCGTTCGTCAAGCAGTACGCGCAGTTCGGCCTGTCGCCGCGGGTCCCGCTCTACGGCTCCGGGTTCCTCACCGAGGGCGGCGTGCTGGCCGCGCAGGGCGACGCGGCGGTCGGCGTGCAGACCGCGCTGCACTACTCGACCGAGCTGGACAACCCGGCGAACAAGGCGTTCCTCGCGGCGTACCAGGCGAAGAACAACCAGGCGCCGACCGTGTTCGCGGTGCAGACCTGGGACGCCGCCAATGTGCTGGACCGGGCGCTGCGGACGGCCACCGGCCTGAGTGGCGACGCGCTGGCCGCCGCGCTGGGTTCGGTCGGGTCCATCGACGACAGCCCGCGCGGTGCCTGGAGTTTCGACGGCCAGTCGCCCAAGCAGACGTTCTACCTGCGGCGGGTCGAGCGCAGCGGCGACCACCTGGTCAATGCCGTGGTGCGCGAGCTGGGCGTGTCCGGTCAGGTCGGCTAGCCGACCGGGCCGGGACCGGAGGTGCTGGACGTCGGCGTGGTCGCGGTGCTCAACGGGCTCGCGATCGGGTTCCTGCTGTTCGTGGTCGCCGTCGGGTTGTCGTTGGTGTTCGGCATGATGGACGTGCTCAACCTCGCGCACGGCGCGCTGTTCCTGACCGGGGCCTACATTGCCTGGTCGGTTGCCGGCCAGCAGCCGTCGTGGCTGGGGTGGCTGGCCGCGCTGGCGGTGGCGACGGCGGTCGGCGCGGTCGCCGGCGGCGGCCTGTCGCTGCTGACCGGGCCGCTGGCCGACCGCACGCACCTGGAGCAGGCGCTGCTGACGCTCGGCGTGGCGCTGGTGGTGGCCGACCTGCTGTCCATCCTGTTCGGCCACGACGTGCGGGCGGTCAACCCGCCGGCCGGGCTGACCGGCACGGTGACCGCGGCCGGCAGCACCTACCCGGTCTACCGGCTGGCCCTGATCGGCCTCGGCGCCGCGACCGCGCTGGCCATGCACCTCGCCGTGGAGCGGACCCGGCTCGGCGCGCTGGTCCGGGCCACCGTCGCCGACCGGGAGATGGTCGCCGCGGTGGGTGTCGACGCGCGGATCGTCCGGGCCGGGGTGTTCGTCGCCGGGTCGGTGCTGGCGACAACGGCGGGCGTCCTGGGCAGCCCGATCTACAACGCCGGGCCGGGCCTGGACAGCACGATCCTGATCCTGGCGCTGGTCGTCGTCGTGATCGGCGGCCTGGGCTCGGTCCGCGGTGCGCTGGTCGCGGCGCTGCTGATCGGCCAGATCGAGTCGACCGGGCGGGCGCTGCTGTCCGACCTCGCCTCGTTCCTGCTGTTCGGCGCGCTCGCGGTGGTGCTCGCGGTGCGCCCGCGCGG